>Ga0160502_100467_pt1 | contig 26975 bp, 25 predicted proteins | sample DIDnMG_14_FD_108237 | JGI IMG/M metagenome (GOLD analysis project Ga0160502, IMG submission 108237) | Enriched soil microbial communities from UW Madison campus, WI, USA - DID2933_E24_Xylan MG | ecosystem: Environmental > Terrestrial > Soil > Unclassified | place: USA: Madison, Wisconsin... | reverse complement strand
TAAATTGACCTCTGACCTCAGCATCAGCTTTTTTATAACTCAGACCAACTGAGTAAAAATAAAGGTGTTTCGGTACGTTATTGTTTTCCATAAATTCACTTTCATAAAAGTGCAACAAAATTATTACTATACCATCGATAAAAATAACGCTAAAAGTACTTTTTATGTCGCTGTATGTTTTTTTGAACCTAAATAGGTGTTTTTGAGTAAAAAGGACTACTTTTGTAGCAAAATCAGCTCCTTTGAAGCGATTAGTTTAGAGTCGTTCTAAATAACATTTGAAGTTTGTTTTGATTTTTGTTTCAAAAAAATATCGCTATGGGTTCTCAAGAAATTATAAAAATTGAAGACGACTTTACGATGATCCGTTTTCAAAATGACAGTTTGGAGCCATTTTATGCGCAGCATGAAATAGGTACTGGCCTGATACAGTTTCACTTCGGGATAAAAGGGAATGCAAAATTCTTATTCAATCAAGGCAATTATGCTTTGGATTTGAAGGAAGAAAAATCACTGCTTTTGTACAATCCGCAGAAAGAATTACCGCTTAATTTAGAACTTGCGCCTAACTCTTGGGTGATTTCTGTAATTGTTTCCATCAAGAAATTTCACGCGTTATTTTCTGCCGAAGCCGATTATATTACTTTTTTAAGTGCTGATAATAAGGACAAGAAGTATTATAACGAAGGAAATATCAGTCCGTCAATGGCAATTGTGTTGAGTCAGCTGTTTCATTACAATCTTCATCCTTCGATAAAAAATCTTTATTATAAAGGAAAAGGATACGAATTACTGAGTTTATATTTCAATAGAACTGAAGACCCAAATGCAGAACAATGTCCGTTTTTGATTGACGAAGACAATGTTCTAAAAATCAGAAAAGCCAAAGAAATTGTAATTGCAAATATGGCCGAACCGCCAGGACTGCAAGAATTGGCAGATGAAATTGGTTTGAACGTGAAGAAACTCAAAATGGGTTTCAAACAAATCTATGGAGATACGGTTTATGGTTTTCTTTTCGATTACAAAATGGATTTCGCTAGAAAACTTTTAGACAGCGGATCTTATAATGTAAACGAAGTTGGACTTAAAATTGGCTACAGCACTGGAAGTCACTTTATAGCGGCATTTAAGAAAAAGTTTGCCACAACTCCAAAGAAGTATTTGATGTCGATTAATGCGAATGTTTAATAAATGAAGAAAGTTATTTTCCCAATTTTAATTGTCTTTTTGAGTTGTAAATCTGAAGAAAGTCCGCTTGTTGCTGAATATAGAAATATGGCATTTCATGATATTGAAGCCGATAGCGTAAAGACATTTGGTTTTGGTTTGCCGCTTCCGCCAAAAGATTCATTAGAATTATCGAGGAATAATAGAAAAACGGCTATTTATCATAAATACGGATTATACATTAAGAATCTCGGATGCATTGTTGGTGATAAAGAATTAGATGCTGCGGCAAATGAATATCGAAAAATAACCGATGTTTATCTTGAGAAGCGAAATGGAAAAGGCTGGGAAGGAAAACTGCATATAGAAGTTAATAATATAAAGTGAGTTCTTAAATAGGAATCAATTTTATAAATAAGAACATAATTAAAAAGTAATAATTATCATATTTCGAAAAAGTTGCAAGTTCTACTTTTGACGAAATTTTTAAAAACAAATAAAAGCTTAAAGCCTAATGCTTAAAGCCTAATGCAAAAAAACAATAATGAAAGGCGTATTATTAGTAAATCTTGGATCTCCAGAAAGTCCAACTCCAAAAGATGTTAAACCTTATTTAGATGAATTTTTAATGGATAAATACGTGATCGATGTTCCGTATTTATTAAGAGCGTTATTAGTTCGCGGTATTATTTTAAGAAAAAGACCAGAAGAATCTTCACACGCTTACGCGAAAATTTGGTGGGATGAAGGCTCTCCATTAGTTGTGCTTTCAGAAAGAATGCAGAAAAAAGTGCAGCCTCTTGTTAACGTTCCAGTTTCTTTGGCAATGCGTTACGGAACGATGACAATCGAAAAAGGACTTCAGGAATTACACGATAAAGGAGTTACAGATGTGATGCTTTTTCCTTTATATCCGCAATATGCAATGGCTTCGACTTTGACTATTTTAGTAAAAGCAGAAGAAATTCGTAAGAAGAAATTTCCTCACATGAAGTTTACAGATGTTCCGGCATTTTATAATAAACCGGATTACATTAAAAATTTGGCCGATTCTATTCAAAAACATTTGGTTGGGTTTGATTACGATCATTTGTTGTTTTCGTATCACGGAATTCCAGAACGTCATATTCGTAAAACCGATGTAACTAAATCACATTGTAAAATTGATGGTTCTTGTTGTAATACGCCATCTCCGGCGCATGAATTCTGCTATCGTCACCAATGTTATGAAACAACAAGACAAGTCGTTAAATTATTAGGACTTCCTGAAGATAAATATAGTTTGACATTTCAATCTCGTTTGGCTGGAGATAAATGGTTAGAACCTTATACCGATGTTGAAATTGATAACATGCCGTCAAAAGGAATCAAAAAATTAGCAGTTGTAACACCAGCTTTCGTTTCAGATTGTTTAGAAACTTTGGAAGAAATCGCTATGCGCGCTAAAGAAGATTTTGAAGCAAATGGAGGAGAAGAATTCTTGGCAATTCCTTGTTTAAATGATGAAGACGAATGGTGTCAAACTGTTTCTAACTGGATTAACGATTGGGCTAAATAAATATTAGATGAATAAATTAAAAAGTATTTCCGTTTTATTTCTTGTTTTGGTAACTCTTTCAGGTTGCAAAAAAAACAATTCTCTTGCAGATAATAATTTTTATGATAAAACATTCGATTGGCAGATTTCTGTTCCAGATGATTATGAGAAAGTAGATTTAAAGGAAAAAGTCGAGATTAAAGGAGATACGGCTTTAGCTAAAAAGAAACATTCGATTGTTGTTTTTAAGAAAGATGAAGCCAATTATTTTTCAGTGAATTACGAAGATTTTTTTGGAAATGATGTTCGAGCGCTTGATCTAAATATGAGATTAAAAGATTTTCTTCTTTTAAAGGATGTTGGCAAAATTTATCCAAAAGGTAAAATGGGAGATTATTCAGTAAGTACTGAAAATATTTCGGGTTTACCATTTAGAAGAGCTCAAATAGAAATAACTGAGGATGGAAAAAAAGTGGTAACGCTAGTGATTTTTTCTCGAGGTTTTAATGATAAGATCTTTGTCAATTCAATAGTTTATGAAGATGAAGATGATGGTAAAGAAATGATTGATCTTTTTAAAAAATCTACATTTAAGAAGTAATGGAATATTATAATTATCTAAAATCGCTGCATCTTATTTTTGTAATAACTTGGTTTGCGGGTTTGTTTTATATTGTGCGTTTGTTTGTTTACCAAATTGAAGCCAACGAAAAACCATCTCCCGAAAAGGAAATCCTGCAGGCGCAATACAAAATTATGGCCTACCGTTTGTGGTACATTATTACATGGCCGTCGGCGGTTTTGGCGAGTATTTTTGCTTTTTGGATGCTGTTTTTTACAGATGCAGGTCACGTTTGGATAACAATGCCTTGGATGCACGTAAAATTATGTTTCGTTTTCCTTTTGTATTTATACCACGGAAAATGCCATCAGATATTTAAGCAATTGCAAAATGATGAAGTAAAATATTCCAATAATTTTATGCGTTTATGGAACGAAGGTGCAACGATTATTTTGTTTGCCGTTGTTTTTTTAGTAGTTTTAAAAAGCGCTATCAACTGGATCTACGGTGTAATCGGAATTATTTTATTCTCGGTTTTAATAATGCTGGGATTCCGTTTTTATAAGAGAATAAGAGAAAGAAAATAGTTTTCAGTCTCAGTTTTCAGTTTTTCTGGGACTGTGACTGAGACTGAGACTGAATACTAAAACCATGCTAGATTTCAAAATGACAATGCTTTCGCTTCGTACCAGGATTTTCCTGTCGATGATTGTATTGATTGTTGTGGCATCTTTTTTATTGGCTTCGATTTCGATTATTCAGTTTAAAACCGAGGCCAAAGAATATCATCAAGAACGTTTAGAACGAAAAGAAAATGCAGTAAAAGAACATATTAATTATGTTTTGGCTACAACTACTTATCCGTTAAAGACCCAAAATCTGGATTTAATTTTTAAAGATAAAATCCACGAGTTAGCACAGATTCACAAAATTGAAATCAATATTTATGGTCTTGACGGAAAACTGCTAAAATCTTCAAAAGAGTCTTTTGCTGTTGATAAAATCGCACCACCAATTCCAGAATACATTTTAAAATTGGTTCGTTCTTCTATCGAAAAGCGATTTGTAGATATTAAAACGATCGACGGAGTCAAAAACCGATCTTCATACAGTTTAATTAAAGACGAAAAATTCAAACCGCTCGGAATCCTAAATCTGCCCTATTTGGAAGACGATGGTTATTATGATAATGAATTGAATACTTTCTTGATTCGTTTAAGTCAGGTTTATTCTTTTATGTTAATTGTTGCTTTCGGATTGGCATATTTCCTATCGACTTATATTACAAAATCGTTGAAAACCATTTCTGAACGTTTGGAAGAAACCAATCTGGATCAGAAAAATGAGAAAATTGTTTTAGAAGCAAATAGCAAAGAAGTTAATTTCTTGATTAGAGCTTACAACGGAATGGTGGACAAATTGGAAACGAGTGCAATTAAATTAGCGCAAAGCGAACGTGAAGAAGCTTGGCGCGAAATGGCAAAACAGGTGGCGCACGAAATTAAAAATCCGCTTACGCCAATGCGTTTGACAGTTCAGAGTTTCCAGCGAAAATTTGATCCTTCTGCTCCAGATGTAAAACAAAAGATGAACGATTACTCCGAGACTTTAATTCAGCAGATTGATACCATGACAGCTGTTGCTTCTGCATTTTCGAACTTTGCTTCGATGCCAGCACAGCAAAATGAAACGTTGAATGTGGTTGAGGTTGTCGAATTGGCTTTGGATATTTTCAACGAAGATTATATCTCTTTTGAAAAAGAAGAAGAAGAAATCATTTCCAAAATGGATCGTACGCAATTAATCCGTGTGATTACCAATTTGGTTAAAAATGCTACTCAAGCCATTCCAGAAAGTCAGTTTCAAAAAGCTATTGAAGTTTCAGTAAAAAGACGAAACAACAATGTTGAAATTGCCGTAAAAGACAACGGAATTGGGATTCAGAAACAAGATATTGGCAGAATTTTCGAACCAAAGTTCACTACCAAAACTAGCGGTATGGGACTCGGTTTAGGAATTATCAAAAACATTATCGAAAATTACAAAGGAACAATTACCTTTGAGTCAACTTACGGAAAAGGAACTACGTTTAGAGTTTCTCTTCCTATCACAAACTCATAAAAAAAGCGTCATGAACTACGAAAATCTTTTAATTTCTATTGAAGAAAATATCGCGACAATTACTATAAACAGACCGACAAAATTGAATGCTTTGAACAAAGCAACAATTAGCGATCTAAGTAAAGCGATTAAATTATTGGGTAAAAATGATGATATCCGCGTTATTATTTTGACTGGAAGCGGTGAAAAAGCATTTGTTGCCGGAGCTGATATTTCTGAATTTGCTAATTATACGATTGTTGAAGGCGCGCAATTGGCTGCTGAAGGACAAGAATCACTTTTCGATTTAATCGAAGGTCTTAAAAAACCAGTTATTGCCGCAATCAACGGATTTGCATTAGGGGGCGGACTAGAATTGGCAATGGCTTGTCATTTTAGAATTGCTTCTGATAATGCAAAAATGGGACTTCCAGAAGTTACTTTAGGATTAATTCCAGGTTACGGAGGAACACAGCGTTTGCCACAATTAGTTGGAAAAGGCCGTGCAATGGAAATGATTATGACCGCTGCAATGATTACTGCCGAACAAGCAAAAGATTACGGTTTAGTAAATCATGTTGTGCCACAAGAAGAATTACTGTCGTTTACAAATGTGATCGCACAAAAAATCATCAAAAATGCTCCTTTCGCAATCGGAAAAGCGATAAAAGCAATCAATGCTAATTTTACAGATGGTAAAAATGGTTTTGATGTCGAAATAAAATCATTCGGAAAATGCTTCGGAACGCAAGACTTTAAAGAAGGAACCACAGCATTTTTAGAAAAACGTAAAGCTGAATTTACAGGAAAATAGTTTTTTCTTAACCGCAAAGGTCGCTAAGATTTACGCAAGGTTCGCAAAGTTTTTAATTTTCATTGTGCCCTTTGCGAAAAAACTTTGCGACCTTTGCGTTTAAAATAATAGACAAAGATTGTAAAACCTTAGTCCCGACGCTTCGGGATAGCATCTCAGAACCTTAGCACCTTAAAAAAAATGTACGAACCAATATTTGCCCTTTTTTGTGAACGAGTTAAAGAAAGCATCCGAAGCGGAACTTTCGCAAAACTCACTTTGGCCAAAACTATGGGCGATACCGAACTTAAAAATGTTTATTTCCGATTGGTTTTGAATGAAGACAATACATTTTCAATTTCTCTGACTTTTAGATATAAAACAGAAGAAATTGAAAGCATTCATACTTTAGATGAAGCCTTATTGATTTTAGGTACTCACATAAAAAATCCTTTTTTAACCGCACTTTTATTTACAACTGCTGAAGATGTAACTTTCAAAGTAAATAAAAAGAACGCAGGAAGTATTATCGAACAAGCACCAACTTTTAAAAATGCTTCGCCAGTAATGCTGGAAATGATTGAGAAGGGAATCGTGTAAATATTTTTTTTGTCAGGCTGAGCGAAGTCGAAGCCTCGTTTGCTGAATCACTTTGCGGGGCTTCGACTTCGCTCAGCCTGACAAAAAATAAAATCTCTGCAAATAAATCATTAAAAAAGTTTCATAAACAAATTAGAAAGATATTTCGAAACCCGTAAAAATATTAAGTTTTTACGGGTTTTTTGTCTTTATTTAATAGTATTAAGCCATTTGCAGGCAATTAGGCGTGTGAGGCAACAATAATTTTGCAAAAGATTATAAGCTTCTTAAAATTAAAGAATACAGAGTAAAAAAGAGCTTCGAGGAGATTAAATTCAAAATTAAAAAATCAAGATATTCAAAAAATGGAGAATTTAAAAGAAAAATTCCAAAAGGAAGAACAGGAGATTTTAAAGAATAACGATTTTGGATTTTCGACTAAAAAAAAAGAAAATAAACTAAAGAAAGGACGTTTAGTGGGAAAAATATTAAACGTGGTTGCTTCTATCATTTTTATTTGGGGTATGTTTTTTCCCAAACCTTACATGTATTTAATAATCACATGTATTTCTTTTCCAATATTAGCTCTTTTAATGATTAAATTTTGGATGAAATTAGAAAAGAATTGCACTTTTATGTCAACTTCATACCCTATAGAGATACCTTGTTTAATTCTTTTTATAAGGACAAAGTATTTAATAATTGAAGATTATTCTAAAATATGGTTTCCCGCGATACTAATTTCAGTGATTTTTACCTTAATATATATTGTAGGAAACAATGAATTATTATTAAAAAAAGGCAAAGGTCTTGTAAGAATATTATTTTTTATGATCTTCACTTTTGCTTACGGATATGGAGTAGTTGTGACCACTAATTGTGTTTTTGATAAATCTAAGCCTAAAATATTCTCGACGACTATTGTAGAAAAACAAATAAATGGCAGGAAGAATAAAAGTTATGATTTATATATTTCTCCTTGGGATAAGGAAATCGAAATTACAAAAGTATCAATAGATAGCGATATGTATAGTCATCTGCATATTGGAGATAAAGTATCAATTCATCAATTTAAAGGGAAATTTGATATTCCGTGGCATGAAATTGATTATGTAAAATAATTAAAGAGAAATGAAAGTTTACAAAACACGTATTGCTTTAAAGATATTCGGTTTGCTTTTTTCTTTACCGCTAATTATAATTTGTAGCGGTATTTTGTTGATTCCTTATATTCCTGTTCCTGAGAATACAATTATGGCTGAAATGCAAAATTCTTGGCCACCTCCAGGATATTTGTTTTATTTGATTCCGATATGTCTTATTGTAATCAATATATTAGCATTGATACTGTTAATTGGCGTTTTTAGAAAGAAAGTAATAATTACCGAAAGAGAGATTATCTATTCGAATGTTTTTACCGCTCGAAAATTAGGATTTTATGAAATTGAAAGCTTTTCTATTGAGCTTGTTCATATTTGTCTAAAAACGAAAAAAGATAATGTAAAAAATATAAATATAAACTATGTTGGATTAAAGGGAATAACTGATTTAGTTAAAACCCTTAGGACTAAACTTCGTAATAAATCATAAAAAAACATCTGTTATGCAATTGAGAAAACAGATGTTTTTTCAGTCTTTTATTTTTATTTCTAAACCAGTTTCACAAACAAATTAGAAGCAATTTTATTCGAAATAGATAATTCTCTTTCATTAACTTTAATTCGTACCGATAAATCGAAAGATTCTTTAGACAGAAATTCAATTTTAGAACCTAAAGCGATTCCTTGTTTGTCCAGATATTTCAAAAACTCCGAAGAAGTATCTTTTACACCAACGCAAACTCCTGTTTGATTTTCTGATAACTCGGAAAGCAAATGTTTTTCAATTTTGATAATTCTTCCATTTGCATCTGGAATTGGATCGCCGTGCGGATCTTCAGTTGGATTTCCAAGAAAATCATCCAAACGATTAATCAATTGTTCCGATTTTATATGTTCTAATTGTTCAGCGATATCATGAACCTCATCCCAGCTGAAGTTTAGTTTTTCAACCAAAAAAACTTCCCACAAACGGTGTTTTCTAACAATCATTTTAGCTGCCAGTTTGCCGTTTTCGGTTAACGAAACTCCTTGGTATTTTTTATAATTAATCAAATCTTTCTCCGCCAGCTTTTTAAGCATATCAGTAACAGAGGAAGCTTTTGTTTCCATGATTTCGGCAATAGCATTCGTACTGACTTCAGTTTCCAAAGCTGCCGTCAGATGATATATCGATTTTAAGTAGTTTTCTTCTGAAAAAGTCATTTTTTTAAGCTTCTAAGGTTCTAAGATGCTAAGGTTCTAAGTTTTCTTTGCAGGATTTTTAATAAAAACCTTAGAACCTTAGTAGCTTAGCATCTCAGCACCTTTTTATTTAACAATCAACAAAGGTATCGAAATTTTATGTCTCAATTTGTCTACTGTTGTGCCAAAGAGAATATCTTTTAAACCAGTGTGGCCGTGTGTTCCCATTACTAGAATATCGAAGAAACCACTGTTTATGATTTCAGGGATTGTTTTGAATGGTTTTCCAAAACCAAGTTCTATTTCGATATTGAATCCTTTTTCTGAGAGCATTTCTTTGTATTGCAATAGCAATTTTTCATCGATAGTAGTTTCGTGGTCGTGAATGTGAATTCCGTACATTAAAGCTCCAACAGTTTCAACGATATGGATAAGCGTATATTTAGCATCCATTCCGCCTAATTCGAAGGCATGATTAAGCGCGGCTTCATCAGCTTTAGAAAAATCTACAGATACTGCAATATTTTTTACTTCTTGTGATTTCTTTTGAGCAAAGTGAAGTTTTAAATTATGCGGTGAATGATTTACAGTTTTTGATTTCGCTTTAGCAATAAAAGGTTTAAAAATGATATAAAGTAATAATGCTGAGAATCCCAAAGCTAATGGAACAACAGTCAGCCAAAGAATAATTGGGTTATCTGAGTTTTCTAGCCAAGAAGTGATCTCGTCGTAAACTAATTTTGCATTCAGAGAAACAATGATAGAAGCAATAATCCAAGAAACAACTTGTGTGGTTCTGGAAATATGAAATCCTTTCATTTTTGATTTATCACTCACAAAATGAATCAACGGAATAATCGCAAAACCAAGCTGTAAACTCAAAATAACCTGACTTAGAATTAAGAGTTTTCCTGTCACACTTTCGCCATAAATCAATATTACAATTACGGCAGGAATAATAGCAATTAAACGTGTTATAATTCTACGAACCCAAGGCTGAATTCTGAAATGCAGATACCCTTCCATTACAATTTGTCCAGCAAGCGTTCCTGTAACGGTCGAACTTTGTCCAGCAGCGATTAAAGCAACGGCAAATAATATTGGAGCCCATTTAGTTCCTAAAAGAGGTTCAAGAAATTGATGTGCATCTTGAATTTCTGCAACTTCAAACATTCCGTTTTTATGGAAAGTGGCTGCGGCAAGAATTAGAATAGCTGCGTTTACGAAGAAAGCAAGATTCAAAGCAATTGTCGAATCTATTAGATTATATTTTAAAGCTTGTTTGATTCCCGCTGGAGTTCTGTCAAATTTTCTGGTTTGCACTAGAGACGAATGCAAATACAAATTGTGAGGCATTACAGTTGCTCCAATAATTCCGATGGCAATATATAATGCAGCCGAATTTGGAATCGAAGGAATAAGTCCTGCTAAAACCTTATGAACTTCTGGTTCTGCAAAAATCATTTCGAAAATAAAAGAGAAGCCAATAATCGCCACTAAAGCAATAATAAAGGCTTCCATCTTACGAATTCCTTTATTGATCAGGAAAAGCAATAAAAAAGTGTCTAGAACGGTAATTAAAACAGCTTCGAGTAACGGAATTCCGAAAAGAAGGTTAATTCCGATTGCCATTCCGAGAACTTCGGCAAGATCGCACGCCGCGATTGCAATTTCGGCAAGAAAATATAAAATGTAGTTGATGTATTTGGAATAGGTTTCTCTCGAAGCCTGCGCAAGGTCACGCTGTGTTACAATTCCGAGGCGAGCACTCAAACTCTGCAAAAGCAAAGCCATTAAATTACTCATCAATAAAACCCAAACTAAAGTGTAACCAAATTGGCTTCCGCCGGCAATATCTGTTGCCCAGTTTCCTGGATCCATGTAGCCAACACTTACTAAATATGCAGGGCCTAAGAAGGCTAAAATTTTTCTAAAACCTTTTTTTTTGTTTTCGGTCGAAACCGATTCGTGGACTTCTTCTAAAGATTTAGTCATTGTAAATGTATTGTTTTCACAAATATATAGAAAAATCACATTCGCGAAACAATATTTTTAGACAAGTCTAAAAGTTAAATGTTAGAATTTAAACAATTCGGACACAATCCTGATAAGGTAAAATTGATCTCATTAACTTTATAATTATGCGGCATGATGTAACTCGGTTTTACAGTTTCAAGACAAGTAATTTCATGACAATTCTCGCAGCTAAAATGAGCATGGTTATGAATGTGTACGCGCTGATGCGAATGATTGCATTTGGCATACTTTACCGTTCCATCCAAATTCGAAATTTTATGAATAACATCTTCATTAATTAAGCGATCTAGAATTCTGTAAATAGTAACGCGATCGCACAAATCATTTAATTGTTTGTGAATTTCAGTGTGCGAAAGAGCGGTTTTAGATTTCTCAAACACCTCTAAAACAGCTGTCTTTGCTGCGGTATTACGTGTGGTTTTCATTTTTTATGAAATTAAAAATTAAACGCAACAATGTTGCAATTGATAAAATTGTATATATTTGCAACAAAATTGCATTAAGCAAAAGTACACATAATGAAGAAAATAAGCACAACTTTTTATGATATTTTAGGAATTTCAAGCGCGACCATTTGTCTGGTTCATTGTTTGATTTTTCCTCTTTTAACGATCCTTCCTTTGGGGTTGAGTCACAATCCAATTATAGATTTACTATTTGCTTCGATAGGTCTATTTGCAATTCTCAAAATTATAAAAAAATCAGCTCTTTTGGTATCGTCAATTTTGGTTGTTTCAATGGCGCTGATTTGGATTAGCATTTTGACAGAACTCTTTTTCGAAATTCATCTTGATCTGATTTATTTTGGAGGAATTGGAATGATCATCGGGCATTTAATCAATTATAAATTACATAGAAAACAAAATCATTAAAAATAGAAATATGGAACAGAAGCATTTTGAAGTGATTATCGTTGGCGGAAGCTACAGCGGATTATCTGCTGCAATGAGTTTAGGACGTTCTTTACGTCAGGTTTTGGTTATCGACAGCGGTTTGCCTTGCAATAGACAAACGCCACATTCTCATAATTTTATTACACAAGATGGTGAAAAGCCAGCAGTTATTTCGGCGAAAGCCAAACTTCAAGTGGACATTTACAAAACCATTCAATTCTATAATGGACTCGCAATAAAAGCAGTTAAAACAGAAAAAGGTTTCGAAATCACAACCGAATCTGGAGAAACCTTTACAGCAAGAAAAGTATTGTTTGCAACTGGAGTTAGAGATTTGCTTCCAGAGATTGAAGGTTTTGCGAATTGTTGGGGAATTTCGGTTTTGCATTGTCCATATTGTCACGGTTATGAAGTCAAAAATGAAAAAACAGCAATTATTGCCAATGGAGAAATGGGCTTTGAATATGCTAAACTAATATCCAATTGGACAAAAGACTTGAGATTGTGTACCAACGAAAAATCGGAGTTAAGTCTAGAACAAACTCAAATTCTTAAAAATCATGGTGTTCAGATTTTCGAAGAAGAAATAGATTCTTTTGGGCATAATGAAGGCTATATTCAAAAAATCATTTTTAAGAACGGAGAAAGAATTGAGGTTAAAGCGATTTATACAAGACCGCCTTTTGAACAGCATTGTCCAATTCCTGAGACTTTAGGTTGTGAGATCAATGAACAAGGTTTATTAAAAGTTGATGCCATGCAAAAGACAAATATCTCAGGTCTTTTTGCAAGTGGAGATTGCACAACTCCAATGCGATCTGTAGCAATTGCTGTTTCTACGGGTTCTTTCGCGGGAGCGGTCATCAATAAAGAGCTTATTGACGAAGATTTTTAATGCATTCTTAAAATTCTCTCACAAAGTCAAAGAGCCGCCAAGTTTTATGAAAAAGCTTTGCGACTTAGCGTCTTTGCGAGATTAAACAAAAATACTTGCGATTCTTAAAAATGGAAATGTAACATATTGAATTCAATCAGTTTGAAAATTTTGTTTTAAGAATAAGTATTTGTCAAATTTAATTTTTAGTTTTGTCTAAATTTAATTTTATAATAATGAAATATTTATTTTTGACAATATTAATACTTTCAACTAAAAACTTTTATTCTCAAAATATCTCAGGAAAAGTAGAAGTATCAACTTCTGTTGTTCAAGAAATTAAAGTGCGTTTATTAAATACAAACTTTAAAACTCAAACTGATTCTTTGGGTTTTTATATACTCGAAAATATTCCGAATGGAAGTTATAAAATACAAGTGACCTCGACTGGATTCAAATCCATAACCCAAAGAATTTCAGTTTTGGAAAATGAAAATCTGAACTTGGATTTTGAATTAGAAGAAGATCAAAACGAATTGAACGAAGTGGTGGTTTCGGGAACTTTAAAACCTGTAAAACGATTAGAAAGCGCTGTTCCCGTTGAGGTTTATTCGCCAGCTTTCTTCAAGAAAAATCCAACGCCAAGTATTTACGACGCACTTCAAAACATAAACGGTGTTCGTCCGCAACTGAATTGTGGTGTTTGCAACACTGGCGATATTCATATAAACGGATTAGAAGGTCCGTACACTTTAGTAATGATTGACGGAATGCCAATTGTGAGCAGTCTTTCTACAGTTTATGGCTTGTCTGGAATTCCAAATTCTTTGGTAGAACGAATCGAGATTGTAAAAGGTCCCGCGTCGTCTCTTTATGGAAGTGAAGCCGTTGGAGGTTTGATTAATATTATCACTAAAAATCCAACTAATGCGCCAACTTTTTCTGCTGATTATTTTACAACTTCTTATTTTGAAAGCAATCTCGATTTAGGAACGAAATTTAATGTTGGAAAAAAAGCGACTTCATTGATCGGAATAAATTACTTTAATTACGATCAGGTTATTGATAAAGACAAAGACAATTTTACCGATGTTACGCTTTCTGAACGAATCTCGGTTTTTAATAAATGGAGTTTTAAGCGAAATCATAATCGTCTTTTTACCATTGCAGCGCGCGGAATGTACGAAGATCGCTGGGGCGGAGACATTCGTTGGGAGAAAAAATACCGTGGCGGAGATGAAATTTATGGAGAAAGTATTTATACCAAAAGAGCCGAATTAATTGGAAGTTACCAATTGCCTTTTGAAGAAAAATTGATGCTTTCGTTCTCTGGAAATGTGCATTATCAAGACAGCCGTTACGGAACAACATCTTACATCGCCAATCAGAAAATTGGATTTTTGCAACTGACTTGGGATAAAAAAATCGGAAGAAACGATTTGTTGGCAGGAATTGCAAGCCGATATACATACTATGACGATAATACAACCGCAACCAAAGAAGCTGAAAACACTTGGCTTCCTGGGATTTTTGTTCAGGACGAAATTACATTTTCTCCAAAAAGTCAGGTTTTGCTAGGAATGCGTTACGATTATAATTCCATACATGGCTCTATTTTTACACCCAGATTTGCGTATCGATTCAAAGCAAATGAAAACACCATTTTTAGATTAAATGCAGGAACGGGTTTTAGAGTTGTGAATTTGTTTACCGAAGATCATGCGGCGTTGACGGGCTCAAGAGATGTTATTATCAAAAATGATTTGAAACCCGAACAGTCTATAAATGTGAATTTGAATTATATTCAGAAAATCAATTTTGGAAACGGAACGTTTATGGGAATTGAAACAACTGCTTTTTACACGAGATTCAGCAATAAGATCATCTCAGATTACGAGACTAATCCAAACGAAATTATATACAACAACATTGATGGTTATGCAATAAGTCAGGGAATTAGCACCAATGTTGATCTTAATTTTCCTTCTGGATTAAAGTTTATTGTTGGAGCGACAGTTTTGGATAACAAAAATGTTGAAAACGGAATTTCTGAAAGACCTTTTTTGACGGAGAATTTTACAGCAACTTGGAGTGTTTCCTATAAAATCCAACCTTGGAATTTATCAATGGATTATACAGGAAATGTTTATAGCCCGATGAAATTGCCATTGTTGAGCGAGACCGATCCAAGAAGTCCAAATTCTCCTTGGTATAGTATCCAGAACATTCAGTTTACTTATTCAGGATGGAAAGATTTTGAAGTTTATGGAGGAATCAAGAATTTGCTGAATTTTACACCAATGCAAAATAATCCGTTTTTGATTTCAAGAACGAATGATCCATTTGATAAAAATGTACAATATGATTCAGCCGGAAAAGTATTGGTAACGGCAGACAATCCATACGGATTGACATTTGATACGACTTATGTTTATGGTCAAAACCAAACAATTCGCGGGTTTTTGGGATTGCGATATACTTTTAGGTGATTTTTTTAAACACATAGAAACATAGTGTAACTTTGTGTAAAAAGGCGTTTCACTTGCGTCAATTCACATAGCTATGTGTGGAAGCTAGCTTCTTTTGTAATCTTTAAAAGCAAAAAAAATCTATGTTTCTATGTGTTTAAAATTTTTTCAGAAAGATTATTTCTCTGTCAGGCTGAGCGAAGTCGAAGCCCGTTCCAATTGGAGTGCCCTTCTCCCGAAGCCTCGGGATCGCTCAGGGAGACAAATGAATAAAAATCCTTTCTAATCCTTTTAATCAGTGGCTAAAAAAAACAAATAATAATGAAAAAGCTATTTCTATTTATTCTCTTTTTCGGAATAACTTCAACAGGATTTTGCCAATTAAAAAGCAGAACTTTTGGAGAAATAGACAGCTTACAGCAAATTCAAAAGCGAAAAATCATTGTCTTTATCCATACCGATTGGTGTCAGTTTTGCCAAAGAATGAAAGCGACAACTTTTAAAAATCAGGAAATAACAGAGAAATTAAACTCAGATTTCTATTTCATTGATTTCAATGCGGAAGAAAAACGAGATATTAATTTTGCAAATCATACTTTCAAATACCAGCCTTCGGGAAATAATATTGGTGTTCATGAATTGGCTTTGGAGCTTGGAAAGATAAACAACCAAATTGCTTATCCCATTTTATGTGTTTTGAATGATAAGAATGAAATTATCTTTCAATACAACAATTATTTGGCGCTCAAAGATTTTAAAGTCCTTTTGGAAAATCTGGAAAAGTAAATTTTCTTATTTTTGAGAATGAATTCTTCGCAAATCCCACATTTCGACTACATTTTTACAGGAACTGGACTAGCATCTTTGATGACGGTTTATAAAATGATTTTGTCTGAGAAATTCTCTGATAAATCTATTTTGCTTCTAGATCAGGATTCGAAGAAAATCAATGACAGAACTTGGTGTTTTTGGGAAAAAGAAGAAAGTGTTTGGAATTCGGTTATCTCAAAAAAATGGGATTTGGCTTTGTTTGCCAATGAAAATTTCAAATGTGATTTAGACTTAAAACCTTATTTATACAATAAAATCAAGGGTTTAGATTTTTATGATTTCGTTTTTGAGGCTATTTCGAAACAACCGAATATTACTTTTTTAAACGAAAAAGTAACCGATATCAACGAATTGGAAACTCACGTTTTTGTTGGAACAGAAGAAAATCGATTTACTTGCAACTATCTTTTCAATAGTATTTATACTAAGGCTTTCGCCGAAAGGCAAAACAAATATGCCGTTTTGCAGCAACATTTTGTGGGCTGGTTTGTAAAAACCGAAAAAGGAGTTTTCAATTCAGAAGAAGTCACTTTCATGGATTTTTCTGTTGAACAAAAAGGAAATACAAGATTTATGTATGTTTTGCCAACTTCAAAAACAGAAGCTTTGGTTGAATATACTTTGTTTTCGGAAAAACTTCTTCCGAAAGAAGAATATGAAAACGAGATTAAAATTTATCTGAAAAACCTCGGAATCGAACAATATGAAATTCTGGAAAAGGAGCAGGGAAGTATCCCGATGACGTGTTACCCTTTCTGGGAAAAAAATACCAAACGAGTGTTGAATATTGGTACGGCTGGCGGCTGGACAAAAGCGAGTACAGGTTATACATTTAAAAACTCAAACAAAAAATCGTCGGAATTGGTGAGGTTTATTCAGAATGAAACTTCTCCCGAAGTATCGGGATCGCTCAATATGAAATTGTTTCATAAAAAAAACAAATTTTGGTTTTACGATTTATTGCTTTTGGATATTCTCTATCGTCATAACGAATTGGGAAGTTCAATTTTTTCTTCTTTGTTTAAAAAAGGAAATCCGAAATTGATTTTCAAGTTTTTAGATGAAGAAACCAGTTTTTTTGAAGATGTTAAAGTTATTTTAAAGTGTCCAAAAATTCCATTTATTAAAGCTTTATTTAGAGTGATTTTTCTTTCAAATAAATTTAACTCAAAACGTAACCATTGAAAAACATTATTTTAGGATTTAGTTTCTTTTTTACTCTTTTATCTTTCGGTCAAGTTTCGACAAACAAGGCACATGATGCGATTGTGGAAGAATTTTTAAGCAATTGCGCTGAAAAACACAATTATATTTTTGAAATGACTGAATGGCAAGATTGTCTTGATCAAGGTTTGAGAAAAGACAGTACTGTTGCCTATTTATGGCAGCAGAAAGCCATGCCTTATTTTAAATGTAAAAAGTACGAAGTTGGTATGCCTTTTCTAGATAAAGCTGTTTTCTATAATAAAGAACGATGGTTGTCGTATCGCGCTTTTATAAAATGCATTTTTTCTCATGAGTATAAAGATGCTATCGTAGACTTTGATGAAGCCATAAAACTGTATGGAAATAGCTATGTTATGGATCATTCTTTTAGCTTTTATAAAGGAATCTGTTATCTTCAGTTAAACGAATATGAAAAAGCAGAAAAGCTTTTGGATGATTATGTGAACGATATTTACAAAAACAGGCAGCAATTAGAACATCCGACAGCTTATTTCTATCAGGGAATTGCAAAATATGAACTCAAAAAATGGGATGAAGCAATAGCTATTTTTGATAAAGCATTAAAAATCTATCCTGAATTCTCTGATGTTAAATATTACAAAGCGATTTGTTGGCTCAAGCAAGGAAAACCTAAGGATGATGTTATAGCTCTAGTTGGCTTGGCAAGAGAAGATGCCGCAAAAGGATTTTCGATTAATGAAGACAATACGGTCTATGAAACTTATCCGTATCAAAAGAAATTCAGTAAATAAAATTGATTTGGCTTCCAATTCACAAGTATAATTTGGCAAGTATGTTTCGTTTTATAAAATGCAGTATTTGCCCAAGCAGTCCTTCTGATTTCGAAAAGAAGTTTCGATTAAGATAGATCTTAAATGTTTTATCGCAAAAAATAGTTGATACCAAGCAAATTCTAGTTTCTTAAAAAGTTGTGACTATAAAAATGTCTTATTTTCCCACTCCAAAAACTTTTAGAGGCTGTTGGAAAGTTCAATTACATTTAGATTTGCTGATCTATAGAGAAACGAACTAAAAGATATTGTTTATCAATTATAATCGATTATTTACGATAATAAATCAATTGGCGATTTAATGGGAATTACAAAGCATTTAAATTTTGATAAAGAAACAGAGGAGATAGGTAAAATTTGCAAAGCGCTTGGTCACGCAACTCGAATTCAGATTATGACTCTTTTGTGGAAAAGAAATAATAGAACTTGTGGTGAAATAGTTGAATTAATTCCGTTGGCGCAATCCACGATATCTAAGCATTTGCTGGAGCTAAAAAAAGCAAATCTGGTTACTGTACAGTATGATGGCAAAAAGACAATTTATTCTGTTGGGGTAGATAATATTAATGCTTTAAAAAAATATTTCAGCAGTTATCTTTCGACAATTGAAATTTCTGAAGAAAATAAAGAAACAGTTTTAACTACTAAGCATAAAGTACAAAGTAGGAATAGTCATTTGAAGAAATATAATTATCAGTTTTCGCATAAAAAATCAAAAGAGAAAACCGAAGGTATTGCTGAAAAATTGACGTAAAAAGAGAGAACACGTACTATATAAAATTTAATATTAAACTATAACAAAACTTTATACTTCAAATTAACTAGTTGCGAGTAAACTTTGTAACTTTGCAGTTCAAAAGTAAAATTTAAAAAGACAAAAATATGTATCCACTAGACATGGTAAAACCAATGGAAGCTGAATTAACAGCTGCAGGTTTTCAAGATTTACATAGTGCTGAGGCTGTTGAGAATGCTATCAAAGCTGAAGGTACCACTTTAGTTGTTGTAAACTCTGTTTGTGGTTGTGCTGCAAGAAACGCACGTCCAGGAGCAAAAATGAGTTTGGATAATGCTAAAAAACCAGATCATTTAATTACTATTTTTGCAGGTGTTGACAAAGAAGCTGTTGATGCTGCAAGACAACATATGTTCCCTTTTCCTCCATCTTCGCCATCTATGGCTTTGTTTAAAAACGGAGAATTGGTTCACATGTTAGAGCGTCACCACATCGAAGGACGTCCAGCTGAATTAATCGCTGAGAATTTACAGGATGCGTTTAACGAGTTCTGCTAATTTTTAAGATACTAAGTTGCTAAGATTCTGAGATACTAAGTTTAGGATTGAAGTGACAAAGATTTAAAAAACAAAAAGCACTATGAAAATAGTGCTTTTTGTTTTTTATGCGTTTCGGTTCAAAAAACTTAGCAGCTTAGAATCTCAGAACCTTAGAGATTCCATCCCCCGCCAAGTGCTTTGTACAATTCGATCATGGAGCTTAATTGTCTTTCGGATAATTGCGAAAGACTTAATTGAGCATTAAAAAGGTTAGTTTCTACATCCAGAACTTCTAAGTATGAAACGTAACCGCTGTCATATCTTTCGTAAGATAGTTTGTAATTGATTAAAGCCGCTTGAACTTGTCTGTTGCGGGCTTTCCATTCTTCTTGATAAGTTCTAACGTTTTGTATGGATTGTTCTACTTCAGAAACGGCACCAATATATGTTTTTTGATAAAGAAATTTGAACTGTTCTGCCTGTTGTCTGTTTATTTCAACTCTTCTTTTATTTTTTCCGAATGCAAAAATAGGACCTGCAATTCCGCCGGAAGCATTTTGCATATAAGAACTTCCTAAGAATAGATTGCTTAAATCGGCACTCGCAAATCCGGCAATGGCCGCTAGATTAATAGAAGGAAAACGCATGGCTTGAGCAACACCAATTCTTTCATTTGCCGCCGCATATCTTAATTCAGCAGCTTTTACATCTGGTCTGTTTTCTAATAAAGCAGATGGAATCGATAATGGAATTTTACTGAGGATCTGCAATTCAGTATTACTTTTTCCTCTAGGAATTTCAGTAGGAAGCTGACCGGTAAGCAACGCAATTGTATTTTCGTAATAAGTTATTTGTCTTTGAATGTTAGGAATTGCGGCCTCGGCAATAGCAACCTGCTGTTCGATTTGTACTTTATCAACTTCAGAAATGTACCCTTTTGTAAATCTCTCGTTTATAATTGCATAGTACTTCTCTCTCGTTTCAAGGGTTTGCTTGGTGATTTCTAGCTGATCATCAAAATTTCTCATTTGGAAATATGCTATAGCAATGTTCGCAACAATTTCTGATAACACTACTTTTCGAGCTTCTTCAGTCGCTAGAAGTTCATTTTTGACAGCATTGTTTTCATGACGAAATTTCCCCCAGAAATCAAGTTCCCAAGACATACTAGCTCCCGCAGTCGATGGAGTAATGTATTTTTCATTACTGTTTATCGTTGCTCCATATTGAAAAGCGGGAAGTAAATCTGCTTTGGCATATCCCAATTCTGCACGAAGCTGTTCTATTCTTGAAACAGCAATTTTTAGATCATAATTATTCTGAAGACCTTTTGTTATCAGATCCTTTAAAACATCATCATTAAACAGATCAAACCATTTCAAATTAGTTACCGAAGCGATACTGTCTAAATTTCTTTCGTTTTTATAAGACTCTGATTTTAATTGTTCAGGCTTTTTATATTTTGGTCCAACCATACATCCCACAGGAAATAAGGATAAGACTAAAATAATGACGATTATTTTGTACTTCTTACTCATGATCTGTAGTATTTGATTCTACATTATTTTCTGTCGCTACGATTGTTTCATCTTTCTTTTTCCCGATTCTTTCAATCATTACAAATAGACCAGGTACAATTAATACTCCTAAAATGGTGGCGATTAACATACCGCTAAATACCGCCATTCCCATTACGATACGAGCTTGCGAACCTGCACCTGTAGCAGTCAGTAATGGAACTACCCCTAGAATGAAAGCAAAAGCAGTCATCAAGATCGGTCGGAAACGAAGTCGGGCTGCATACATTGCCGATTCATAGAGAGGTTTTCCTTTTTCATATTCTTCTTTGGCAAACTCTACAATAAGAATGGCATTTTTAGCCACTAATCCGATGAGGAGAACGAGTCCGATTTGTGCAAAAACGTTGTTCACATAGGCATCGCTTCCAAATCTTGCTAAAAGAAGTCCTAAAAATGCTCCAAATACAGCAAAAGGAGCTCCAAGTAATACGCTAAAAGGCAACTTCCAGCTTTCGTATTGCGCGGCAAGAATTAAGAATACAAAGACCAATGCCATAATAAATACCGATGATCCTCCAGGTGAATGCTTTTCCTGATAAGATAAGTTGATATAATCGTAGCTCATATCTGCGGGTAAAGTCTGTTTGGCTACTTCTTCCAGAGCAGTTAAGGCTTGAGCACTACTATAGCCATCATTTGGACTACCTCCAATTTCTGCCGATCGGAATAAATTCAGACGATTCGTAAAGTCGGGACCAGTAACTTTTGTTGCCGTAACCAATGTTGATACTGGAAGCATATCGCCTTTGTTGTTTTTGACGTAAATCAAGTTTAAGTCTTCTGGTCTTACACGATTAACGGCTTCACCTTGTACATAAACTTTATATTGACGTCCGAAACGGTTAAAATCATTGACATAACTTCCTCCCAAAAACGCTCCGAGTGCTTCAGTGACTTTAGAAACGGGTATTCCTAATTTCATTGCTTTATCATTATCGATATCCAATTTGATTTGAGGTGTACCTGCATTAAAAGTCGTGTAAATTCGTTTTATTTCAGGACGCTGCTGCGCGGCAGCTATAAAGTTCTGAGTTTGTTCGGCCAAATATTGAGGTGGATTTCCTCCTCGGTCTTGGAGCATTAAACTAAATCCAGCTGAAGCTCCCAAACCTTGAATAGCAGGCGGACCAAATGAGAAACAGGTTGCAGTAGTAATTTGAGTCGCTAGTTTTTTATTGAATCTATCTACAAACTGTTTAGCGGTTTCTGCTCGATCTTCCCAAGGTTTTAATGAGATGAAAATAAAAGCATTATTTGGCTGATAGGAGTTTGTAAGCATACTAAATCCATTTATTGTCGTGTAAGATAAAATGGATTCTTCTTCTTTTAAGAAACTGTCCACCTTTTTGGAAATTTCGTCTGTACGCTGCAATGATGAAGCAGGCGGTAAGGCAATATTCACTAAAACATATCCTTGATCTTCTTCAGGAATGAATCCTAAAGGAATCTTTTTACCTAAAAAGACAATCGAAATGAGTATAACAGCCAATAAAATAACAATACGAATGGCTTTTTTGGCAAAGAATGTGGCTCCACCAATATATTTTCCAGTAACATTTTCGAAAACTCTGTTGAACCAAGAGAAGAATTTTGCAAGCCATCCTTTTTGCTGGTCAATTGGTTTGGTTGGTTTTAATAGCATAGCACAGAGCGCGGGACTTAGAGATAACGCACTAAATGCCGAAAAGGCGACCGAGACGGCAATCGTTATGGCAAACTGCTGGTAGAAACGGCCCGTAATACCCGGTGTCATCGCAACCGGAATGAAAACGGCACATAGAATTAATGCAATCGCAATTACAGGTCCAGAAACTTCTTTCATAGCCTGAATTGTTGCTTCTCGTGGATTTTTCCCATGTTCAATATGATGAATTACGGCTTCTACAACCACAATGGCATCATCGACCACAATTCCAATTGCTAATACTAATCCTAAAAGGGAAAGTGTATTAATAGAAAATCCTAACATTGGGAAAACCGCAATGGTACCAATCAGCGAAACAGGAACTGTAATTAACGGAATTAAAGTAGCGCGCCAGTTTTGAAGGAAAATAAACACTACCAAAATAACTAATATAATGGCTTCAAAAAGGGTATGAACAATATCATCAACCCCAGCAGTAATGGCAAGTGTTGTATCTAAAGATTCTTGATATACGATATCTTGCGGAAATTTTTCGGCTAATTGCTTCATAGTGCTTTTCGCATTTTCGGCTACTTCAAGCGCATTACTTCCGGGCATTTGGTATATCGCCACAACAGCACTTGGAGAACTATTTCGTCTTGCACTTGAGCTATAGTTTTCTGTTCCTAATTCGATTCGGGAAATATCAGCCAATAGAACTTGTGCTCCATCTTCTTTACTTCGTACGACAATATTCCCGAATTCTTTTTCAGTAACTAATCGGTCTTGAAGAGTTACTCCATAAGTAAATTCAGTATTTGGAGGTGCAGGTTCTGCTCCGAATTTTCCTCCCGGGCTAATCATGTTTTGCGCATTTAGAGCACTTTTGACATCATCGACAGTTACGCCAAGTTTGCTCATCATATCTGCTTTTAACCAAATACGCATGGAGTAATCGCTACCTCCAAAAAGAGTTACTTCTCCAACTCCTTTTATACGAGCCAATTGATCTACGATGTTAATACTCGCATAGTTATTTAAAAACTTAGCATCGTATTTCGGATTGGTAGACGTAACGGTAAACAACATCATCGGAAATGACAAAGATTTTTTTACTACAACCCCTTGTTGTTTTACACTCGAAGGCATAAAAGGAGCTGATTGATTTTGTCTGTTTTGGGTAAGCATGTTGGCATTATCCAGATTTGTTCCTACGTCAAAAGTAACTTCAATGGTACAAGCACCGTCAGAAGTGTTGATAGATTTCATGTATAACATGTTTTCAACACCATTCACTTTTTGCTCAATAGGAGTAGCAACGGCTTGCTCAACATTCAGCGCATTTGCTCCAGTAAAAGATGTAGTGATTTTTACAACAGGCGGATTAATATCCGGATATTGTGAAATAGGTGTTTTTTGCAATGCCAGTAATCCAAGTATCACAATTATAATACTGATTACGATCGCAACGATTGGTCTTCGTACGAAAAATTCTCCCATAATAGTATGTGATTTAGATTACTTTGCAGTTACAGTTTCAGGATCGCCCAATTGCCATTGAATGTTTTTGGGAGTAATAACACTTCCGTTTTTCAATAAAGAAGTGCCTCCCATGGCTATCTTGTCGCCAGGTTTTAATCCTTCTTCAATAATATATCCGTTTTTAATTGCTGGGCCAGGTTTTACGATTTGCATTTGTACTTTATTATCATTTCCTACTACGTAAACTTGATAAATCCCTTGGACTTCTATAACGGCGCGCTGCGGAATTACGATTGCTTCTTTGCGAATGTCTGTAAGCAGTGCAATTTTTACATATTGACCAGGACGAAGTAATTTATCTGGGTTTGGAAAAGCCGCTTCAAATGTAATCGCACCAGTTGATGGATCAATTTGTCTGTCGGCAAAACTTACTTTTCCTGTTTGAGGATATACTGAACCGTCTGATAATTTTATGGAAACAGTTGCTCCAGACCCTTTTAAATCTGAATTGGGTTTGTTGAACTCTCTGTAAAGACGAAGAAATTCCTGTTCGCTTATAGTAAAACGAACTCTGACATCTCCAAGATCAGAAATTGTATTTAAAACGGATGCTGGTCCAGGTCTTACATAATCGCCAACCCGCACTTTGGATAAACCAATTAGTCCCGAGATTGGTGCAGTAATTTGGCAATAGCCCAATTCTATTCTTGCATTTTGCACTGAACCAGAAGAAGCTTTTATCTGCGCTAGCGAAGCACTGTAAGCTGATTTTGCAGATACTAATTCTCTTTGGCTAACCGCATTCGACTTTGCTAATGGCGTTATCATATCCAAATCTGATTTTGTTTTGGACAAACGTGCTTGCGATTCTGCTGCAACTCCTTCGGCTTCACTAAGTTTGGCTTTATACGGCAAAGGATCAATAGTGTAAAGCAATTGTCCTTTTTTAACAAAACTTCCTTCTTTGAAGTTCATACTTTCGATAATACCATCAACTCTGGGATTGATTTGTATATCAGATTGACCAAAAGTCTGCCCCGTATACTCAGATTCTAATTTTACATCTTGCTGTAAAACCGTCGTAACTGAAATTTCTAGTGGTTTGGGGCTTGGCGGTGTTTCTTTTTTGCAAGAAAACATCAAAAGACTTAGTAAGATTGCTGAGGAGTAGATTTTGTTCATTGTAAAATTTTTGATTAAAATTTATTATACACAACTAACTAAAAACCAATAAAGTGCAAGAGCTAAGTTAGCGATTTTTTGGTTAGCTGATTAAATATTGTGCGAATTTTGCTAATTTTAGTTAAAATATTATTTATCTGGTTTTCAGTAAGTAGTGAGAATATAGATAAAAAGATACCTTATATCGATGAACTGCATTTTGTAAGAATGATTTATTCAAAAAAGGCAGGAATATTAATTCATAACTTTTCTAACTATGTCAAAGAATAACAAGAAAAAAAACAAAGATTTAGAGTCGGATTCTAATGATTTAAAAAAAATAACTAAAAAAGAACTGCTACATCGAGCAAAAAAATTCTCTGAGCAATATTGTGTAGGCGACGATAAAGATTTTACTCTAAAAGGTAAACCTACTTCTTATGATGGTGCCGAAAATAAATCGGCAGTAAAAGAAACATTAAAAATGGGAATTAAAGCCTTGGCCGCTATGCAGGATACTTTATATGCACAGGATAAATGGTCGGTACTTCTTATTTTTCAAGCGATGGATGCTGCCGGAAAAGACGGCGCGATTAAGCATGTCATGTCGGGTATAAATCCGCAGGGTTGTCAAGTTTCTTCTTTTAAAGGACCAAGTTCTGAAGAATTAGACCATGATTATTTGTGGCGTTGCCAGAAACATCTTCCAGAGAGGGGTCGCATTGGTATCTTCAATCGTTCTTATTATGAAGAAGTTTTAGTAGTTCGAGTTCATGAACAAATATTAAAAGGACAAAAGATCCCTGAAAAATTAATAACTAAAGATATTTGGGACAATCGTTTTGAGGATATTCGAAACTTTGAAAAATATCTCAATAGAAATGGAACGATTGTGATCAAATTCTTTTTGAATATTTCGAAAGAAGAACAAAAGAAAAGATTTATTGAAAGAGTTGATAATCCTGATAAAAACTGGAAATTTAGTGCAGCCGATGCTAAAGAACGCGGTTTTTGGGACGAATATATGCACGCTTATGAGGAATTGATTAGAAATACATCTACCAAAAAATCTCCTTGGTATGTTATTCCTGCCGACAATAAATATTATGCCCGAATTGTAATTGCTTCTGCAATAATTCATGCTTTAGATGAAATGGATTTAGAGTATCCTAAAGTTAGCCCCGAAAAAATTGCCGAACTAAATGAAGTAAAAAAAGCATTGCTCAACGAGAAAGATTAACTTTTTACAGCTATGTCTAGCCATTTTAATTATGACTTCTAAATTTTTACCCGCTGGAGAATGGATTAAAGAGTACAAAAAGAAGGACCTAAAAAAGGATTTTGTTGCAGGAATAACACTTGCGGCGTACGGAATTCCTGTGTCTTTGGCTTATGCAACTTTAGCTGGATTACCTCCGCAATACGGAATTTACGGTTATCTTCTTGGCGGAATATTTTATGCTTTTTTTGGAACAAGTAGACAACTTGCGATCGGTCCGACATCTGCGATTTCATTATTAATTGGAACGACTATAGCGAGTATGGCAAATGGAGATGTTCAGCGATGGTCAGAAATTGCTTCTCTTACAGCATTGGTCTTTGCCGGAATGGCTATAATAGCTTACTTTTTGAGATTGAGCGGCATTATTAATTTTATTAGCGAAACAGTTCTAGTTGGATTCAAAGCGGGAGCGGCGATAACAATCGGC
>Ga0160502_100465_pt1 | contig 27015 bp, 23 predicted proteins | sample DIDnMG_14_FD_108237 | JGI IMG/M metagenome (GOLD analysis project Ga0160502, IMG submission 108237) | Enriched soil microbial communities from UW Madison campus, WI, USA - DID2933_E24_Xylan MG | ecosystem: Environmental > Terrestrial > Soil > Unclassified | place: USA: Madison, Wisconsin... | reverse complement strand
GTTCTTCTTCACTTAGTTCCACTACCCATCTTTTTTCCATTCCCAATCCCTCATATCTTTTTTGTAGATATATCGGCGGGTTAATGGATTACTATTAGTTTGTTGATTTACGGAGTACTAGCCGGTTTTTTCAATGGAGGAGATAACATGTCGTCCCATCGCTGCACATATGTATAGTAAGGAAGCACAATACAGGGCGGAAAAGTGGTGAGGCGACTTGAAAATTTCGGCGTTTCAGATGAAGGATGTCATCAATATTGTCGACGGCAAAAAAATAGGCATGGTCAGCGACCTGGAGTTGGATCTGCGCGAGGGCAGAATTGAGGCGATCGTGGTGCCGCACTACAAGAAGTTCGGCTGGCTGGGGAGCGGTACCGAGATCGTTATCCCCTGGCGCAATATTGTTAAGATCGGTGCTGATGTCGTGCTGGTGCTGATCGAGGAATCGCGCACCTACCGCACCTCCGATGATAATGAGCACTTGAGATAAGCGGCTGCAAGCATCTGTTGTTCGGCCTCATAGCGCTAGTTCTGGGGAGAGACGATCTCGATTGCGCGCAGCAGTTGAGCAGCCTGTGGGATAGAGGTGAAAATTGGGGGCAATATGTGGTAGAATAAAAAGAATATCGATCGGGAGCTGGGCAGGGGGTGGGGAAATGGAGCCATTTGAATGGAATCGGGCAGCGGAGGAGCCTTCGCTGTTTTATTTGTCTGCCTGGATGGGGCGATATAAGGGTCTGACTGCAGGCTTCACCGGGCGGGCGGGAGGATATAGCGGCACGCCGTGGAGCACGCTTAATATGGGGCTGCACGTAGGGGATGAACCAAGCGATGTTGTACGCAACCGTGAGGCAGTATCCAAAGCGCTGGGATGGCAGCTCGAGGCGTGGACATGCGCCGAACAGGTGCACGGGGCAGCCGTCCATGTGGTGACGGCCGGGGAACGCGGTCGAGGGCGAGCCGTGCGGGAGGATGCGGTAGCAGATGCGGATGCGCTGATTACGAATGAGCCGGATATATTGCTGGCCTCGTTATATGCCGACTGTGTGCCGCTCTACTTCTATGACCCGGTGCGGCGTGTGGTCGGACTGGCTCACGCAGGCTGGAGGGGAACCGTTCAGGAGATTGCCAGACTAACAGTGGAGGCGATGAGGCAGCACTTCGGCTCGCGTCCGTCGGAGCTTGTGGCGGCGATCGGCCCAGCGATCGGAGCATGCTGCTATGAGGTAGACGAAGCGGTGATCAGCAAGGTGGAGCCTCTGCTGCAGGAGCTGCGGACAGACGGAGCCACGCTTGCGGAGGATACACTCGTGCCCTCCGAACAAGGTAGAGCTAGGATCAACTTGAAAGAAATTAACCGACAGATTATGATAAAAGCAGGAATTTTGCCGACCAGCATCGAATTATCACAGATGTGTACTGGCTGCCGGACTGACTTGTTCTTCTCCCACCGTATGGAGCAGGGGGGAACAGGGCGTATGGCAAGCTGGATCGGTATGGAAAGAGGTGACGTCTTCTCTTGACGCTGGAACAACGAATTGCTCATGTAGAGCAGCGACTGCAGCAAGCTTGTGCGCGCAGTGGCCGCTCCAGAGAAGATATAAATATCATTGCTGTAACGAAATATGTATCTGTTGCTTCTACACTAGAGGTGATCCGCTCCGGGCTCGTGCATGTCGGGGAAAATCGTTGGCAGAACGCGCAGGACAAGTGGTATGCCGCAAGGCAGACGGCTAGTGGCGGCGACACGAGTGCTGCAGCCGGACAAGCCGTATGGCATTTTATAGGCTCCTTGCAGACCAACAAGGCGAAGGAGGTCGTCGGGCGATTCGCCTACGTTCATTCGCTGGATCGGCTGTCATTGGCGCAAGCTATCGAGAGGAAGGCGGCAGAGCTGGGGATTGTCGTGCCATGTTTCTTGCAGGTGAATGTATCCGGTGAGGATTCCAAGCATGGCCTGGCGCCTGAGGAGCTGCTGCCGTTCGTGAAGGAGCTGTCCCGCTTTACCCATATTAAAATTGAAGGCTTAATGACCATGGCTCCTTTTGAGGCGGAACCCGAAGAGACGCGGCCTGTATTTCGAGGACTAAGGCAGCTTAGAGACGAGCTGAATCGGGAGGCGGCGACAGAAACGCCGGTGAACGGGCTGTCGATGGGCATGTCCAATGATTTTGAGGTGGCTGTGGAAGAAGGGGCGAACTGGCTGCGATTGGGGACAATTTTGGTAGGTAAAGAGGAGGAATGAGCATGGGCGTCATGAATCGGTTTATGAGCTTTTTGGGCTTGCAGGATGAGGTCGAAGAAATCGTCGAGCAGCATCCGGACAAGTCTGGCGGTCAAGATCATCAAGATGCTGAAACCAGTCCGTTCGAAGCACGTAAAAATAATGGCAGGACGAATAACGTGGTTAGCATCCATAGCCAAAAGAATGTCCGTGTGGTCCTGAACGAGCCCAGATCCTATGATGAAGCTCAAGAGATTGCCGAGCATCTGCGCTCACGTCGTCCGGTCGTTGTCAATCTGCAGCGAGTCAGAACAGATCAGGCATTGCGCATATTGGATTTCCTCAGCGGAACCGTATATGCGATCAACGGAAGCATCTCCAAGCTGGGGTCGAACATCTTTTTGTGTACCCCGGAATCCGTTGAAATTCAGGGCACCATTTCGGAGATTCTGGCAGATGACCATTGACTACATTAAAATGAGGTGACCTTATTTACGTGGAAAATTTAATTGATACACTGCATTCGATCTACACATTTATGATTATTGGTTATGTCTTGCTCTCCTGGCTCCCGAATGTCCGTGAAAGCTTCATCGGTCAATTTCTGGGTAAGCTGGTTGAGCCATATCTGTCGATCTTCAGACGATTCATTCCACCTATTGGTGGAATGCTGGATATATCCCCGATCGTGGCGATCTTCGCGCTTCGCTTCGTAGCAATGGGGCTGATTGCTGTCATCCGGTTTATCGCTCCTGGCCTATGAGAGCGGAGCTTTATGAGCATTTTCATCCCGATGAACGCGCATTCGTAGATCGTGCCTGGGAGTGGACCCAGCAGGCGGGGAGGTACCATGAGCTGAAGCGGACGGATTTTCTCGATCCGCGGCAGGCGCACATCCTGAGCACGCTGGTGAACCGTCATGCGGATGTGGCGCTGAGGCTGGATGGCGGGTATCCTGAGGCGGAGCGGCGCAGGGCGATTATAGCGCCGGATTATCTCCCGCTGGAGCATGAACCGGCAGCAATCGTCGTGCTGTCGGTCTCTTCTGTTGACCGAACGCTGGCCGAGCTGGATCATGGCGATTATATGGGCGCGATACTTGGATTGGGTATGAAACGCGACCGAATTGGGGATATTCATGTTCATGAGGATGGCTGTCATGCGCTCGTGGCGCAGGAGATTGCCGACTATATGGATGTGCACCTAAGACAGGTACATCGTGTGCAGGTGCTCACCGAGCTGTTGCCGCTGGAGAGGCTGCGCACGGCACAGCAGCAACTGGAGGAGATGAGCTTCACGGTCGCCTCGATGCGACTGGATGGCATCTGCAGCGATGTGTACCGGATAAGTCGGGCGAAGATCGTCGATCCGATCCGCGCGGGGCGCTGCCGTGTGAACTGGAAGCAGACGGAAGACCCCTCGCAGCAGCTCAAAGCTGGCGATGTGGTGTCGATACAAGGTCTGGGGCGGTTCAAGCTGCTGGAGGTGGACGGAATAACGAAGAAAGGCCGAATTCGGGTGCGAGCGGGCAAATTTATTTAATGCCGTGCAGGAATTTGGCCCGAGGGTGGCGAATTCAAACCGTACAGCACGTACAGTAGCAGGTCAATCGTCATTTCATTAGGAGGTGCGCCAATGCCGTTGACGCCATTGGACATACATAATAAAGAATTTGGGCGCAGACTGCGCGGATACGATGAAGATGAAGTGAATGAGTTTCTGGATCAGGTGATCAAGGATTATGAGACGGTCATCCGCGAGAACAAGGAGCTGCAAAACCAGGTGCTATCGCTTCAGGAGAAGCTGAACCATTTTGCCACGATTGAGGAGACGCTCTCCAAGACGATTATCGTTGCCCAGGAAGCAGCGGATGAGGTCAAGCATAATGCGAAGAAGGAAGCGCAGCTAATCCTTAAAGAAGCGGAGAAAAATGCCGACCGAATCATTAACGATTCGCTGGCCAAGTCACGCAAGGTAGCGCTCGAGGTGGAGGAGCTGAAGAAGCAGGCGTCCATCTACCGTGCTCGGTTTCGCACACTTGTCGAGGCGCAGCTTGATCTGCTAGGTCAGGAGAGCTGGGATGCGCTGGAGTCTAGCCATCGCGAGGCGGCAGCCAACACAGCGGAATAAAGGCTAGGGCGGGTTGACAATTGATCGCTGTCAGAGTATAAATAATATAATAATAAGCTTCAATTTCTATGACGAGAACAAGTATGCTGCTGAATTGATCTCCAGAGAGTCGGTACACGCTGAGAGCCGATGATCAAGCCGCCGCGGAAGATCCTCTCCGAGAAGCTGTGCCGAACCTGCAAGGTAGTAAGCACTGCCGGTATCCCCCGTTACAGGGAACATGGATGATTGTCCATGATGAAGGTGCCGATCCGCAAGCAAGCGGAATCGGAAACAGGGTGGTAACGCGAGCAGGCCTCGTCCCTTTTGGGATGTGGCTTTTTTTGTTTTCAAAGGGGGCTATGGATTGGTCGGCTCCTCAACCTAAGTTAAGGGAGTAGAACGCTAATGAATCGTGTAGATGTCAAGGAAAAAGCGCGCAGCCGCGAGCTGAAGGTGCTGGAGCAATGGAAACGAGAGGATACCTTTCGCAAATCGATCGAAAACCGCGCAGGTCGGCCGAACTTTGTGTTCTATGATGGGCCGCCGACTGCCAACGGCGCGCCGCATATCGGCCATGTGCTCGGTCGTGTCATCAAGGACTTTATCGGTCGCTACAAGACGATGTCGGGCTATCGGGTTGTTCGTAAGGCGGGCTGGGATACACATGGCTTGCCGGTAGAGCTAGGCGTTGAGAAGCAGCTAGGTATCTCCGGCAAGCAGGAGATTGAGAAATACGGCGTCGAGAAGTTTGTGAAGCAATGCAAGGCGAGCGTGTTCGAGTATGAGAAGCAATGGCGCGAGCTGACCGAGGCCATCGGTTACTGGACAGACATGGAGAACCCTTACATCACACTCGACAACCATTATATCGAGAGCATCTGGCATATTCTCTCCAAGCTGCATGGCGAGGGACGGCTCTACCGCGGTCATCGGGTCAGCCCGTACTGTCCGTGCTGTCAGACCACGCTTAGCTCACATGAGGTGGCGCAGGGCTATGAGGATGTCAAGGATCTGAGCGCGACGGTGAAATTCCGACTGAAGGATCGGGACGCTTCGATTCTGGCATGGACGACAACGCCATGGACGCTGCCGGCCAACGTGGCGCTGGCTGTCCATCCTGAGCTGGTATACAACGAGGTGCGCAAGGACGGGGAGACGTACATTGTAGCGGAGAATCTGGTTGAGAGCGTGATGAAGGAGGGGTATGAGGTTATCGGCTCGCTCAAGGGCGCTGAGCTCGCTGGGCTGGCTTACGAGCCTCCATTCCAGTATGCGACTGTCGAGGGCGGGCATGTCGTCATCAGCGCTGATTTTGTCACCGATTCGAGCGGTACAGGGATCGTCCACATCGCGCCTGCGCATGGTGACGATGACTACAAGGCGGCTCGCCAGCATAAGATTGGGATGCTTAGTGTTGTCGATAGCGCAGGCAAGTATACCGAGGCTGTGACTGATTTTGTGGGAAGGTTTGTCAAGGATGGGCAGCTCGATATTGACATTGTGAAGATGCTGAGCGAGCGCAAGCTGCTGTTCAGCAAGGAGCGCTACGAGCATAGCTATCCGTTCTGCTGGCGTTGCAAGTCGCCGCTGATCTACTATGCGATGGAGAGCTGGTTCATCGAGACGACGGCGGTGAAGGATCAACTGATCGCCAATAACAATACCGTGGAATGGTATCCGGCGCATATTAAGGATGGCCGCTTCGGCAAGTTCCTGGAGGATCTCGTGGACTGGAATATCAGCCGCAACCGCTATTGGGGCACGCCGCTTAACGTCTGGGTATGTACGGACTGCAAGGGGGAATACGCTCCGCATAGCGCAGAGGATATGCGCAGTCGTGCCATCGGCCAGGTGACCGCTGATCTGGAGCTGCATAAGCCGTATGTGGATGATGTTCAATTGCACTGCCCGCACTGCGAGGGCGGCGTGATGAATCGGACCTCCGAGGTGATCGATGTCTGGTTTGACAGCGGCTCGATGCCGTTCGCTCAGCATCATTATCCATTCGAGAATAAGGAAACGTTCGAGCAGCAATACCCGGCGGATATGATCTGTGAAGGGATTGACCAGACGCGCGGCTGGTTCTATAGTCTGCTGGCTGTATCGACGCTGTATAACGGCAAGGCGCCGTATAAGGCAGTCATCTCGACCGGTCATATTCTGGATGAGAATGGCCAGAAGATGTCGAAGTCGAAGGGCAACGTTATCGATCCGTGGGAGATCATTAATGAGTACGGCACCGATGCCTTCCGCTGGGCGCTGCTGGCTGACAGTGCGCCGTGGAGCAGCAAGCGGTTCTCGCGCGGCATCGTCGGCGAAGCCAAATCGAAGGTAATCGATACGCTGGTCAATACCCATGCATTCTATGTGCTGTATGCTTCGATCGACGGCTTCGATCCGTCGCAGCATGCGCCAGTACGCTCGACAGCGAAGCTTGACCGCTGGATTCTCTCCCGGCTGAATACGCTCATCAAGCAGGTAAGCAAGGGGCTGGAGGCCAATGATTTCCTTAATTCAGCCAAGGCCATCGAGGTATTCGTCGATGAGCTGAGCAACTGGTATATCCGCCGTTCCCGCGACCGCTTCTGGGGCAGCGGCCTGGGCGAAGACAAGGTTCACGCCTATCAGACGCTGCGTGAGGTGCTGCTGACGCTCTCCAGGCTGATGGCGCCATATACGCCGCTGATTGCCGATGAGATCTATATGAATCTGGGCGGAGGCGCAAGCGTCCATCTGGCAGATTATCCGTCAGCCGACGAGGCGGCAATTGATGAAGCGCTGGAGCGTGACATGGAGACCGCTCAGCAGATCGTTGAGCTGGCGCGCAATGTGCGCAACGAGACGGGAGTCAAGACGAGACAGCCGCTCTCCGAGCTCATCGTGTCGCTCGACCGTGCCTTTCTTCTGGAGGAGTATGAGGAGATCATTAAGGATGAGATCAATGTCAAGGCGATTACGGTGCAAAATGATGACAATGGGTTCGTTGACTTCGTACTCAAGCTGAACCTGAAGCTGGCAGGCAAGAAGTATGGCAAGCAGGTTGGGCCGATCCAGAGCTATCTGAAAGGGCTAAGCGCGAGTGAAACCTCGGCAATCGTCCGTACCGGCTCCTTCAGCTTCACGACGGCAGAGGGAGAGGCGCTGCAGATTGGCGTTGACGAGCTGCTGGTGGAGAAGCAAGCCAAGTCCGGCTTCGCCTCCGCGTCCGGTTATCAGATGACGGTAGCGCTGAATACGGATATTACGCCGGAGCTCGTGCAGGAGGGCTGGGTGCGCGAGATTATCCGTGCGGTGCAGGATACACGCAAAAAGCTCGATCTGCCGATCGAGAAGCGCGTCGCGCTCACATTGAAGTTGGATGATGAGCTGCTGGCAGCGGCACAAGCCTTCGAGCATGTGCTGCGCGACAATGTGCTTGTTACATCGATCGCTTATGGCGAAGCTGCTGGGATGGAGCAGGCGCAGGCCGGCGACCGCATGATCGGCATCGCGATCGAGTAGCATGATAAATAAGGCTCCCGCGGCTGCAACGCTTGTTAGAGCGTGGCTTGGCGGGAGCCTTGTTGTCCGTGCACGGATCAGAAGTCATCCTCGCTGGCAAACTCCAGCGTGACATCGCCTTCTCCAGCATCACAATAGTCGCGGTAGTGATGATTGCGATAGAACGCTTTATGATTGCCTGTAATGTCAGTGGCAAGGAAGCTCTCCAGCGGCTCGACGAAGCCGTCGTTCTCATCGGCCTCAATGCCGAGCTGATCATAATCGCCGCTTGGGTGCTCCGCCATTGCAGGGGAGTCGGAATTGCCCCATTGCTCGACAATCTGCCAGGCATCTTCGCCGTCGAAGCCATTGTAGTCGTCTCGCTCGTCCATGCTGGAGCGGCCGAATGGGGGAGCCAGATACTGCTCCTCCACCGGGCGAGCATCAGAGACGAACTGCCGCGGCGCATGCTCGGTGCAGTACAGCGTGTCGGGGAGTGCCTCCAGACGTTCATAAGGGATCGGCTCGCCGCAGGTGATGCAGGTGCCATAGCGCCCCTCGTCCATCGCTTGCAGCGCTGCCTCGATTCGCTCCAGATGCAGCTCGTCTTGTTCATGCAGGGCAATATCCTTGCCCCGTTCATACATCTCGGTGGCGACGTCAGCCGGATGGTTGTCAATCGGGGATAGCTCTCCGGTTGAATCCTTCAACGACTCGGCCAGTCCATAGTGTCCATTCGTATGCAGGCGGCTCTCCAGCTCCTGCTTATCGTGCAGGAGCAACTGGCGTAATGCCTCGCATTGCTGTGTCGTTATGATGCGCATCGGGATAGTCAACTCCTTCGTAATACAGATGATGAAGACTGTCTGTAGTGTTCGCCAAATCGCATGATTATAACGAAGGTCGTTCCATCCTTATATTGCTGCTTGCAAGCTGACTGCAAAGCGGCGCTGCAAGGTGAGCAAGATTCAGCAGCGTGAGCTGAGCTTATGACGCCATACACGTCGATAGCCGCAGCTTGGAGCCTGCTGGTGATGAACAGCGAAGTTGTGTTACAATGTTCGCAATGACTATTGGCTCGATATGGCAGGTCATAACGCGGCCTTGGCTGGAATGACTTGATCATTTTGGGGGAATCGCTATGCCGGAGGGGAAATGATGAGAAAGCTATATGTGTATTATTTGATTGCGTTAGCGGTGTTCATTGTTGATTATGTAACGAAGAAGGCTATCGCCACTCAGATGCAATTAGGGGATAAAATCAGCGTCATTGGTGATTTCTTTCTGATTACTTCCCATCGGAACAAAGGAGCCGCCTTCGGAATCTTGCAAGGGCAAAGAACGTTCTTCCTTATTATCACTTGCGCGGTCGTACTCGGAATTATCGTCTATATGTACATGAACCGCAGGTCGGGCAAGCCGCTGCTGCTTGTTGCGCTTGGGCTCGTGCTTGGAGGAGCGGTAGGCAACTTTCTTGATCGCGCGCTGTATGGCGAGGTGGTCGATTTTTTGCAATTCAATTTTGGCAGCTACATGTTCCCGATCTTTAATGTTGCGGACATGGGGATCGTAATCGGGGTAGGGCTGATCTTGCTCGACACGATCTTGACGATGAGGGAAGAAAGCAAGAGGGAGAAGGAAGGGAACAATGGAAACGAGCAATCGATACAATGATGAGAATGACGTGCAGGAATGGGTAGCTGAGCAGGAGGATGCAGGCGAGCGGCTGGACAAGTATGTTGCAGAGCGCGCCGGCGAGGATGTCTCCCGAACTCAGGTGCAGGAATGGATTAAGCAGGGGCATGTAACCGTAAATAGGCGTGCCGTGAAGCCCAATGTGAAGCTGGCTGCAGGCGACCAGGTGCAGCTCGTCATTCCTGAGGCAGTGCCGGTCGAAATCATACCGGAGGCGATCGAGCTTGAGGTGGTCTATGAGGATAGCGATGTCATCGTCATCAACAAGCCGCGCGGCATGGTCGTTCATCCGGCCCCTGGACATGCATCAGGCACGGTGGTGAACGCTCTCATGCATCATTGCCGCGATCTGTCAGGGATTAATGGCGAGCTGCGTCCGGGCATTGTCCACCGGATCGATAAGGACACCTCGGGGCTGCTGATGGCGGCCAAGAATGACGCTGCTCACCATTCGCTTGCCGAGCAGTTGAAGGCACACACGGTGACACGCAAATATGTGGCGCTCGTTCATGGCAATGTCTCCCATGATCAAGGAACCGTGGATGCCCCGATTGGACGCGATCCCCATGATCGCAAGCTATTCACCGTCACCAGTCGAGGGAGCAAGGAGGCCATCACCCATTTTATTGTGCTGGAGCGGCTTACGGGCTACACGTTGATGGAGCTGCAGTTGGAGACAGGCAGAACGCATCAGATACGTGTACATATGAAATATATCGGTCATCCGCTCGCAGGTGATCCTGTGTATGGGCGAAGCAAGACGATCGCTCTCAAAGGACAAGCGCTGCACGCAGCGGTGCTCGGCTTCACTCATCCGCGTACCGGCCAATATATGGAATTTGAGCGTCCCATCCCTGACGATATGGCTCATGAGCTTCATGTCTTACGCACGCTGTAAGGTTTAATTGCCGGGAGCGTCGAATAGTACAAACTTTTCGCTAAATCGTTCATTAATTTAACCCCTCGAAAAAGGATATTCTATAGAGAGTTCAGATTGATCGAGAAGGGTGATAACGATGGCGAAAATAAATCATTATTATACAGAGCTGCAAGGAAGCTACTTGTTCTCCGAAATAGCCAAACGCAGAACGAAATTTATGCAAGAAAATCCTGAGGCGCAGATTATTAGTCTGGGCATCGGCGATGTGACCCTGGGTCTGCCACAGGCCGTGGTCAACGCGATGCATGAGGCGGTAGACGAGCTGACACAGCCAGGCTCATTCCGCGGCTACGGCCCGGAACAGGGCTATGATTTTCTCATTCAGGCGATCATCGAAGGCGACTACAAAGCCCGTGGAATTGACATTCAGCCCAATGAAGTGTTTGTGAGCGACGGCTCCAAATGCGATGTAGGCAACATTCAGGAAATCTTCAGTCAAGATTCGATCGTCGCTGTTCAGGACCCCGTCTATCCTGTCTATGTGGATACCAATGTCATGGCGGGTCGCTCCGGCAAGTTCAATAAGGAGACGAACCAATATGAGAATATCGTCTACCTGCCATGCAGCGCCGAGAACGAGTTCAAGCCAAGCCTGCCTGTGCGTAGAGCAGATCTGATCTATCTATGCTATCCGAACAATCCGACCGGCATGACGCTGACGAAGGAAGAGCTGAAGCAGTGGGTAGAGTATGCCAGAGCGAATAACAGCATCATCCTGTATGACTCGGCTTATGAAGCGTTCATCCGCGAGGAGGATGTGCCGCACAGCATCTACGAGATCGAGGGCGCGCGCGAGGTGGCGATTGAGTTCCGCAGCTTCTCCAAAACGGCAGGCTTCACCGGCGTTCGCTGCGCGTATACCGTGGTGCCGCGTGAGCTGAAGGCGCTGGACGAGAACGGCAATACGCTGCTGGTGAACGATCTGTGGAATCGCCGGCATACTACGAAATTTAATGGTGTCTCCTATGTCACCCAGCGGGGCGCCGCAGCCATCTATTCAGAGGAAGGCAAGCAGCAGATCGCTGAGCTCGTCGATTATTACATGACCAATGCGGCTATCATCCGTGAAGGGCTGCAATCGATCGGGCTGGAGGTGTTCGGAGGTGTCAATGCGCCGTACATCTGGCTCAGAACGCCGCAGGGAATGGACTCCTGGTCGTTCTTTGACAAGCTGCTGTCTGAGGCGCATATTGTCGGAACGCCAGGTGTAGGCTTCGGTCAGAGCGGGCAGGGCTATTTCCGTCTGACGGCGTTCGGCAGCCGCGAGAATACGGAGAGGGCGGTTGACCGCATTCGCAAGTTAAGCTTGTAATTTTTTATGATTCGAATTCACCCCGCCAGACGAGAGGGGACGCGCGAAACGAAACTTAGCCGTCAAGGACGGCGGCAGCCGTTTCCGCTTGTCTGGCGGGGTGTTCACGTTCAGGGCTCTGTATTGTGTCTATGGTTCTATGAGTCCATAGGGGGAAATCGGGCGGGTGCTCTTGACATCTTATGTCGAACGTGGGATAATTCTTTCTAATCGAATAGTTGTACCTTTAAATGCAGTCCCGTGAGGCTGTCAAGGTAACGTGACAGGTTGGATGGCTTACTCGCTTCCATGATCTGCCAAGCTGCGGCTTGATGACAGATTGTGCCATTGCGAGAGGCTCTATTTCTGAACCGTTAACTCCTTGCGCCCGCTGCAAGGAGTTTTTTGTGATGGACATTGTATATTCGGCATGAAGGCTGGCGACACAGAGCGTACAGTACGGCTGAAGGAGGCAATACCGGAAATGGAAGAAAAGCATGTCATCATGGACGAGACTGCCATAAGACGAGCGCTGACACGGATTGCGCACGAGATTGTCGAGAAAAATAGAGGTATCGATGATTGCTTATTCGTCGGCATCCGCACGCGTGGCATCTTCCTCGCTCAGCGGATCGCAGAGCGTGTAGAGGAGATCGAAGGCAGGCCGGTTGAGGTCGGCGAGCTGGACATCACGTCCTATCGCGATGACCGGGAGAGCGGGCGGCGCCAGGTAGCGGGCCAGGAGGCGGCAGCTTCTCTGGCGAAGGATGGACAGCCGGTATCGATACAGGATAAGAAGGTCATTCTGTTCGACGATGTGCTGTACACTGGACGCACCATCCGAGCGGCTATGGACGCACTGATGGATCGCGGCCGCCCGCAGTTGATTCAGCTTGCGGTGCTGGTGGACAGAGGACATCGGGAGCTGCCGATAAGGCCTGATTATGTAGGCAAGAATGTGCCGACCTCGAAGCTGGAGCAGATCGAGGTTGCACTGACAGAGATAGATGATACAGACAACGTGATCATTATACATCAGAGGGGGCAAGCCGGATGACCGTGACGCAAGTACGCCAAAGAAGCTTGTTGGGCTTGAAGGAGCTTGGACGAGAGGAGATTGAAGCGATTCTGGATCGCGCTTCATACTGGGAGAATCGTCCGGAGAAGGTGGGTCAGGCAGCAGCCGGCAAGTTTGTCGCGAACATGTTCTTCGAGAACAGCACGCGGACGCGCTTCTCGTTCGAGGTGGCGGAGAAGCGTCTGGGCGCCGAGGTGCTGAACTTCTCGGCAGCAGTCTCCAGCGTGCAGAAGGGCGAGTCGATCTATGATACGGTTCGTACACTGGAATCGATGGGCATCGATGCCGGGGTGATCCGGCTCAAGCCGAGTGGCGTGCTCGGCGAGCTGGCAGAGAAGATCAAGGTGCCGCTCATTAATGCCGGCGACGGCAACAACGAGCACCCGACTCAGGCGCTCCTGGATATGTACACGATGCGCAAGCAGTTCGGCGAGCTGAAGGGACTGACGGTCGCGATCGTAGGAGACATCCTGCACAGCCGCGTGGCGCGCTCGAATCTGTACGCCCTCACGAAGTTTGGTGCGAAGGTCGTATTCTGCGCACCGCCGAACATGACGGCGCCGGAGCTGGATGCCCCGGTTGTGCCGATCGAGGAGGCGCTCAAGGCCGATGTCATCATGATGCTGCGCGTTCAACTGGAGCGACATGAGAGCGGCATGATCAAGTCGGCAGAGGATTACCGAGAGCAGTTCGGACTGACTGTAGCGCGGGCAGCCACGATTGCGCCGCATGCGATCATCATGCATCCTGCTCCAGTCAACCGCAATGTGGAGATTGATGATGAGCTGGTGGAGCACCCGCAATCGAGAATTTTCACCCAAATGCAACATGGGGTACCAATCCGCATGGCGGTCATTGAAAGATCGCTTCAATAATAGAGAGGGGAAATGGCTGCGATGTCTTTATGGATTGTGAATGGAAAAGTATGGAACAAGGAAACGAATGAACTGGAAACCCGCCACATCCGCATGGAGAATAAGCGAATTGCCGAGCTGGCGACTGAGCTTCCCGATACAGGGAGCGCCGAGGTAATCGATGCTGCAGGAAAGCTGGTATCGGCTGGACTCATCGATATGCATGTTCACCTGCGCGATCCGGGCTTTGAATATAAAGAGGATATTGAGACCGGCACGCTGGCAGCAGCCAAGGGCGGCTTCACAACGATTGCCTGCATGCCGAATACCCGGCCGGTAACGGATACGCCGGAGACCATCCGCTACATTCTGGATAAAGCCCAAGCCAAGGGCGCGGTCAAGGTGCTGCCGTATGCGGCCATTACGAAGAATGAGCTGGGCCGCGAGCTGACGGATTTCGCTGCCTTGAAGGAAGCAGGCGCGATCGGCTTCACGGATGACGGCGTGGGCGTACAGAACGCGCAGATGATGAAGGATGCAATGGCGCTGGCGAAGTCGCTGGGCATGCCGATCATCGCTCACTGCGAGGATGATTCGCTCGTGGTTGGCGCAGCGGTGACGGATGGCAAGTTCGCCCGCGAGCATGGGCTGAAGGGCATCCCGAACGAATCGGAGGCCATTCATGTCGGTCGCGATGTGCTGCTTGCTGAGGCAACAGGGGTTCATTATCATGTGTGCCATGTCAGCACCGAGCAATCGGTACGGCTGATCCGTCTGGCGAAGCAGATTGGAGTTAAGGTAACTGCTGAGGTGTGCCCGCATCACCTGATCTTGTCGGATGAGGATATTCCGGGGCTGGATGCGAACTGGAAGATGAATCCGCCGCTGCGCTCCCCGCGTGATGTACAGGCCGTCATTGAGGGGCTGGAGGATGGCACGCTCGATATGGTCGTCACCGATCATGCGCCGCACAGCGCTGAGGAGAAGGCAAAGGGGATGCAGCTTGCGCCATTCGGAATTACTGGCTTCGAGACGGCTTTCCCGCTGCTGTACACCAAGTTTGTTCGCACAGGCAAGTGGACGCTCGGCTTCCTGCTGCAACGGATGACCGAAGACCCGGCGCGCGTATTCGGTCTGGAGTCGGGACGTCTGGAGGCAGGAGCGCCTGCCGATCTGACTATCATCGATCTGGATGGAGAGCGTGAGGTGGACCCGCAGAGTTTTGTGTCCAAAGGCAAAAATACGCCGTTCGGCGGCTGGAAGCTGCAAGGCTGGCCTGTTCTGACTGTAGTCGATGGAGCTGTCGTCTGGTCTGAATAAGTCGGTCAGCGAGAATGAAAGATATACGGAACGTGAAGTTACGCTAACTAGGAGAGTGATATGTGGTGCAAGCAAGATTGTTGTTAGAGGACGGAACCTTGTTTACAGGCCAATCCTTTGGTGCAGAGGCGGAAACAACCGGCGAGGTTGTATTTAATACAGGTATTACAGGCTATCAGGAGGTTCTGTCGGACCCGTCCTACTGCGGGCAGATCGTGACGATGACTTACCCTCTCATTGGGAACTATGGCATCAACCGCGATGATTTCGAGGCTGTACGCCCTTACATTCACGGCTTTGTCGTGCGCCGCCACGAGCCGGTGCCAAGCAACTGGCGCGCTCAGTATTCGCTGGATCAACTGCTGAAGGAATATGGCATTCCGGGCATCAGTGATATTGACACTCGCATGCTGACTCGTATCTTGCGCCACCACGGCACAATGAAGGGCATCCTCACAACAGGCAGTCAGAGCGTCGACGAGTTGAAGGAGCGGCTGAATGCCTCGCCGCTTATGCGCGATCAGGTGGCCCGGACATCGACGAAGCATGTGTTCTCCAGCCCTGGCGACAAGGAGCGGATCGTGCTGATGGACTTCGGCGCGAAGAGCGGTATTCTGCGCGAGCTGACCAAGCGCGGCTGTGATGTGGTCGTTGTGCCGCATGATACGACGGCTGAGCAGATTCGCCGTCTGAATCCAGATGGCATCCAGTTGTCGAACGGCCCTGGGGACCCTAAGGATGTACCGCATGCTGTCGAGACGATCAAGCAACTGCTGGGCGAATATCCGATCTTCGGCATCTGCCTGGGACATCAGTTGTTCGCACTCGCCTGTGGCGCCGACACAACCAAGCTGAAATTCGGCCATCGCGGCGGCAACCACCCTGTGAAGGAGCTGGCAGGCAACCGTTGCTTCATTACATCGCAAAATCACGGCTACACTGTGCTCGATGACTCAATCGCAGGCACGGAGCTGTCCGTTACTCATATCAACAACAATGACCGCACGATTGAAGGGTTGAAGCACAAGGTGCACCCTGCCTTTACCGTGCAGTATCACCCGGAGGCGGCTCCAGGACCGTATGACTCCAGCTACTTGTTTGACGAGTTCCTCGACATGATTCGTGAGCATAAGCTCAACAACCCTAAGAAGCCGCGCCAGGCGGAGCTGTCGGAGACGCTGAAAGGAGAACTTCAATATGCCCAAAAATAATGAACTCAAAAAAATTCTCGTCATCGGCTCCGGACCGATCGTCATCGGCCAGGCAGCAGAATTTGACTATGCCGGAACCCAAGCCTGCCAAGCTCTGAAGGAAGAGGGCATGGAGGTTGTACTGATCAACAGCAACCCGGCCACTATTATGACAGACACGAACATGGCTGACAAAGTGTACATCGAGCCGATCACATTGGATTTCGTCTCCCAGATTATTCGTCAGGAGCGCCCGGATGGGCTGCTGCCTACGCTGGGCGGTCAGACGGGTCTGAACATGGCGGTCGAGCTGGCGCGCGCAGGCGTGCTGGAGCGGGAGAACGTGAAGCTGCTCGGCACGCAACTGACAGCAATCGAAAAAGCGGAGGACCGCGACCTGTTCCGTGACCTGATGCGCGAGCTGGAGCAGCCCGTTCCCGAGAGCGTCATTGTAACGACAGTAGAAGAGGCGGTCGACTTCGCGAATGAGATCGGATATCCGATCATCGTTCGTCCGGCGTACACGCTGGGTGGTACAGGCGGCGGCATCTGCTCCAGCGAGGAAGAGCTGGTGGAGATCGTCGCATCCGGTATTCGCTACAGCCCGATCGGCCAATGTCTGATCGAGAAGAGCATTGCCGGTATGAAGGAAGTCGAATATGAAGTCATGCGCGACGCGGCAGACAACTGTATCGTCGTGTGCAACATGGAGAACTTTGACCCGGTTGGCGTCCATACGGGCGACAGCATCGTAGTTGCGCCGAGCCAGACGCTGTCGGATCGCGAATATCAGATGCTGCGCTCCGCATCGCTGAAGATCATCCGCGCGTTGAACATCGAGGGCGGCTGTAACGTACAATTCGCTTTGGACCCGCAAAGCTACCAATACTATGTCATTGAAGTCAATCCGCGCGTTAGCCGCTCGTCGGCGCTGGCGTCCAAGGCAACCGGCTATCCGATTGCGAAGATGGCCGCGAAGATTGCAATCGGCTATACGCTGGACGAGATTGTCAACCCGGTGACCGGACAAACCTATGCTTGCTTCGAGCCTACACTGGACTATATCGTCTCGAAGATTCCACGCTGGCCGTTCGACAAGTTCACCTCGGCCAACCGCAAGCTGGGAACACAGATGAAAGCGACCGGAGAGGTGATGGCGATCGGCCGCACCTTCGAGGAATCGATTCATAAGGCGGTTCGCTCGCTGGAGATTGGTGCGCATCGCCTGCATCTGAAGGAAGCGGTGGAGCTGGATGATGCCGTGCTGTCTACCCGCCTGCAAAAGCCGGATGATGAGCGGATGTTCCTGGTGGCAGAAGCGTTCCGCCGCGGCTGGAGCCTGCAGCAGATTCAGGATCTGACCAGCATCGACTGGTGGTTCCTGGACAAGATCGAAGGGATCGTTCGCTTCGAAGACGAGCTGCGCCGCGAAGCGCTGACACCGGAGCTGCTGCATCAGGCCAAACGCAAAGGCTTCACTGACCGCGCGATTGCCGAGCTGCGTCAGGAAGGACAGCCAGGTGCGGCCTACACCTCTGAAGCGGATGTGCGTGTATACCGTCAGGAGCAAAATCTGCGCCCGGTATACAAAATGGTCGATACATGTGCGGCGGAGTTCGAGGCGACTACGCCTTACTACTACTCAACCTATGAGACTGAGAACGAAGTGATTGAGACGAGCAAGGAGAAGGTGCTCGTGCTCGGCTCCGGGCCGATCCGCATCGGTCAGGGCATCGAGTTCGACTATTCGACTGTGCATGCCGTATGGGCGATCCAGAATGCAGGCTATGAAGCTGTCATCATCAATAACAACCCGGAGACTGTCTCCACGGACTTCAATACCTCTGACCGGTTGTATTTTGAGCCGCTGTTCTTCGAGGATGTCATGAACGTCATCGAGCAGGAGAAGCCGATTGGGGTTATCGTGCAATTCGGCGGACAGACTGCAATTAACCTAGCAGCACCGTTGAGCCGCGCAGGTGTGAACATTCTGGGCTCCAGCCTGGAGTCTATCGACACGGCAGAGGATCGCAAGAAGTTCGAGGCGCTGCTGCGCAGTCTGAGCATCGCTCAGCCTGAGGGCAAGACGGTCATCTCGGTCTCCGAAGCGGTCGAGACGGCAAGCGGACTTGGCTACCCTGTGCTGGTGCGCCCGTCCTACGTTCTGGGCGGTCGTGCAATGGAGATTGTCTACTCCGACCAGGAATTGCTGAGCTACATGGAGCAAGCGGTGAAGATCAACCCTGAGCATCCGGTGCTGATTGACCGTTACATGCTTGGTAAGGAAGCGGAAGTCGACGCGATCTGCGACGGCGAGACGGTGCTGATCCCGGGCATCATGGAGCATGTCGAGCGTGCAGGCGTTCACTCCGGCGACTCGATTGCGGTCTATCCGCCACAATCGCTGTCCCAGGAGATCAAGGATCAGATCGTGGACATTACGATTAACATTGCCAAAGCGCTGAAGGTTGTCGGTCTGGTCAATATCCAGTTCGTCATCCATCAGGAGCAGGTGTACGTCATCGAGGTTAACCCGCGTTCCTCGCGCACGGTTCCGTTCCTGAGCAAGGTAACGAACATTCCGATGGCGAACCTGGCGACCAAGGCGATTCTGGGAACTAAGCTGGCTGACCTGGGCTATGTGGACGGGCTGTGGCAGGAAGACGAGTATGTATCGGTCAAGGTGCCGGTATTCTCCTTCGCGAAGCTGCGCCGGGTAGACCCTACACTTACACCCGAGATGAAATCGACAGGCGAGGTTATGGGCCGTGATGTACAGTATGCGAAAGCTCTGTACAAAGGGCTGATCGGCGCCGGTATGAAAATTCCGACTACAGGCGGCATCATCGCTACCGTTGCCGACAAGGACAAGGAAGAAGCGATCGAGCTGCTGCAGGGCTTCTACCAGTTGGGTTATAACATTATCGCTACAGGCGGCACGGCGAAGGCGCTGGAGGAAGCCGGCATGCGCGTCACTCGCGTCAACAAGCTGAGCGAGGGCACGCCGAACATCCTCGATCTGATTCGCGGCGGCCAGGCGCATTTTGTGGTCAATACGCTGACCAAGGGCAAGCTGCCAGAGCGTGATGGGTTCCGTATTCGCCGCGAAGCGGTCGAGAACGGTGTTGTATGTATGACATCGCTGGATACCGTGCGCGCGCTGCTGAATATGCTGGAGACAATCAACTTCTCGTCCCGCGCAATGCCGGTGCTGCAGAAGTAATGGAATGGGAGCGGCCTCTCGGCTGTCTGCTCCGGGGCGTGCACCCGGAGCAGGACGGCTGGCAGGCCGCCCTGCTATGTAATCATGAGAGGGGATCGCATATGGCGGAACATCAGCGTGTAACGCGCGACGAAGCGGCAGGGCGAATTATGGTGGCACTCGATTATTCGGAGGCGTCCCATGCGGAAGGGCTGCTGAAGCAACTGGAAGGCATCCCGTGCTATATTAAAGTGGGCATGCAGTTGTATTATGCCGCAGGCCCGGCTTTTATCGACAATCTCAAGGCTCGTGGCTATCGTGTGTTTCTGGATTTGAAGATGCATGACATCCCGAACACGGTCAAGGGGGGAGCAGGCAGCATCGCCAGGCTGGGCGTCGATATGTTCAATGTGCATGCGGCAGGCGGCGTCAAGATGATGGAGGCGGCTGCAGAAGGGGTGGCGCAGGCGTTGTCTGGCACGAGCAGCAGCTCCCGCCCGCTCATTATCGCGGTTACGCAGTTGACCAGCACATCGCAGCAGGTAATGAACACGGAGATCGGCATTCAAGGAGCCGTAGAGCAGGCCGTGGAGCGCTATGCGAGGCTGACACAGCAGGCTGGCCTGGATGGTGTTGTGGCATCGCCGCAGGAGACGCAGCTAATCAAGCAGGCATGCGGCGCCGCATTCAAGACGGTTACGCCAGGCATCCGGCCTGCCGGGGCGGAGCTGGGTGACCAGAGCAGGATCATGACCCCGCGGCAGGCGCTCGACGCCGGAACCGATTACATGGTGATTGGAAGGCCGATTACCGCGGCGGCAGAGCCGCGAGCGGCATTCGAACAAATTATAGAGGAGCTGATCCAATGAGTACAATTGCAATTGCAGAGCTGCCTAAGGAAATCGCCAAAAGTCTGCTGGACATCAAGGCGGTGGCGCTACGGCCTAATGAGCCCTTCACTTGGACGTCCGGCATCAAGTCTCCAATCTACTGTGACAATCGGCTGACGATGTCCTATCCGGCCATTCGCGAGCTGGTGGCAGAGGGCTTCGCCTCGCTGATCAAGCAGCAGTACCCGGATGCGCAGGTCATTGCCGGTACGGCTACGGCAGGCATCCCGCATGCGGCGTGGGTGGCGCAGAAGCTGAGCCTGCCGATGATCTATATTCGCGACAAGGCGAAGGGGCACGGCAAGCAGAATCAAATCGAGGGCAAGCTGGAGGCAGGACAAAAGGTTGTCGTCATCGAGGATCTGATCTCAACTGGAGGCAGCTCGATCAAGGCGGCGCTGGCTGTGAAGGATGCGGGCGGCGAGGTGCAGGGCGTGCTGGCGATCTTTACCTATCAGTTGTCCCGTGCAGAGGAAGGCTTCCGCGAGGCGGGCATTCCGCTGACGACACTATCCAATTACACGGCGCTCATCGAGGCGGCGTTGGAGCTGGGCTATATTCAGGCTAACGAGGTGGCGCTGCTGCAGTCATGGCGTGAGAACCCACAAGCATTCGGCATATAATATGACTTCAAGGCGCGGCCTGACAGATTTGTTAGGGCTGCGCTTTTTTTGATCTATTGATTTCTTAAGGTAATCTTTATAATTTTTACATCCAAATAACGTAACTTTTTGTCGGAGTACGCCGTCTATATTTGAGTACATGAAAAAACTCTAATGATTCTAATGCTTGGCAGTTGTCAGATCCGAATCATCAGCGTACCAGCAAGTCAAAGATGGAAGAAGTAGAGGCCGGCGGTATAGAGATACCCGCCTGCGCTTGGAATAGGAAGGGAGGTCAATGAGTTCACAATGAAATGGTGGAGAAAAGGCAAGCAAGGCGTTGCAACGGCTGTTGCCGACAAGGAGGGACAGGGTGCGATCCGTCAGGGCGAAGCAGACTTGGCTTCCGAAGTCGCTGCAACTGCTGAGCCAGGGCAGGATACGTCTCCCGAATCGCTCAATCAGAAGAAAACCCCAACTCTCAAGAAGCAAGCCAGCCTGAAGCAGCAGCCTGAGGAGGGAAGCAAGGCTTTCGTGGCGCCACGGCCTGTGCCAGAGGGGCCGCTGATGGAGGTTAAGGAAGTTGTTCGCACGTTTCAGGTGGGCGGGAAGCCGTTACATGTTTTGAAGGAAATACATATGCAGGTGCAGCACCAGCAGTTGGTCATGCTCCGTGGCCGGTCAGGCTCGGGAAAGACGACGCTGCTGAATATGCTGGGCGGGCTGGATCAGCCGACAAAAGGGGAAATCTGGTTTAACGGTATGCCCTTTCATAAGCTGAGCGACAACAAGCGGACAGTGGTGCGCAGGCAGGATATGGGCTTTATCTTCCAGGCGTTCGCGCTGATGCCGCTGCTGTCCGCTTATGAGAATGTCGAGCTGTCGCTGCGAATGGCCAAGGTGCCGAAGGCGCAATGGAAGCCGCGGGTGACCGAGGTGATGGAGCTGGTCGGCTTGGCGAAGCGGATGCATCATCGTCCGTTCGAGCTGTCCGGGGGCGAGCAGCAGCGTGTGGCGATTGCCAAGGCAATTGCTCATAGACCGCGTCTGATATTGGCTGACGAGCCGACGGCGGAGCTGGATTCCAATATGTCGGCGCAAGTAATGAGCGTATTTCGCAATATTATTGAGACCGAAGGCGTTTCGATTTGTATGACAACGCATGATCCTACGATTTTGGAGGTTGCTGACCATGTCTATGAGATGGTGGACGGAAGATTCGTCTAACTATAATAATGAACCCGATATGAACATTAAGCTATCCGCGCGTTCCAGATGGATGAAGCGGGCGCTGATCGTGCTGCTTGGCGCGTCGCTTGCAGTAACCAGCGGCTGCTCCCTGTTGCCTGCTGAGGAAGAGGAGGAGGTGCTGCCGGTTATTAACCCGCCGCAGATCTCCAAGAAGCCGGAATACACAGTGACGACCAAAAACCTGGTATCATCCGTAACAGGCAGCGGCAAGCTGCTGTCCGTGCAGGAGGAGACACTGTCCTTCACGCTCGACGGCAAGAAGCTCAAGAGCATCAGTGTCAAGCCTGGAGACAATGTCAAGGCCGGTCAAGTCATTGCTGAGCTGGACGTCGAGTCGATGGTGAAGGAGCTGCGCTCAGATAAGCTGAAGTTCCGTTCACAAGAGATTCAGATGAAGGAGACGCTGCGCAAGCGTGACGAGATCACCGAGATCGAGTTCGAGGAAGCGAGCATCGTATTTGAACAGGCACGGCAGACGATTCTGGACAAGGAGGCCGACATTGCCAAGGCGGTGCTGACTGCGCCGTTTGCGGGAACGGTTATCTCGGTCAATGTAAAAAAGGGCGACACGATCAAATCCTATGATCCGATAGCGGTCATTGCGGACACGTCGAACCTGGTCGTTGCTGCTAATGTGTCGAAGGATAAGCTGACGCAAGTGGCCATTGGCATGCCGGTCGAGGTGGACATCAACAATGCCGGCAAGCATCAGGGGAAAGTCAAGCAATTCCCGATGAAGCAGGAGGAAGGCAACAATAACTCGGGCAATCCGAACAACAATTCGGAGAAGCCTGAGAACTTCTTGATCGTCGAGCTGGATAAAATGCCGGAGGGATTGAACCGCGGCACGCCATTATCGATCAGTATTATTACGAACCGCAAGGAAAATGCGATCGTCATCCCGCCTTCCGCGTTGCGAACGATCGGGTCGCGGACGTATGTGCAGGTGGTCGATAAGGACGGCAAACGAGAGGTCGATGTCGCCGTTGGGCAGCAAACACCCACAGAGATTGAAATTCTGGAAGGGTTGAAGCCGGGGCAGAAAGTTGTAGGTAAATAAACTATGGGAGTGCCGCTATTTCGATTTTTGTTCCGCAAGATGTGGAACACACGCTGGCTGACGATTAGCACGTTGGCGGGTCTAATACTTGCGGTCGCCTTCGCAACAAGTATTCCGATGTATGCCGATGGCGCACTGAAGCGTGTTGTGGCTACCTCGCTCAAGGAGAATAGTACAGGGCTTCCGGCCGGCTCATTACTGATGAGGTATCAGGCGTCTGGAGGAGAGGCCACTGATCTGGCTTCGCTGGACACCGTTCAGACGTACATAAAGGAACAGGTTCCAAAGCAGATCAATTTTCCTTATCAGACCTACGTTGGAATGCTGGCCGTTCGCGGCAGCGATGTGACGCCTGAGGACCCGAGCAAGGTAGATGCAAGCCGCAAGCGTCAGATGTCGCTTGTCACGAGCAATGGGCTGGAGGATAAGGCTGATCTCGCACAGGGGCGCTGGGTGAGCAAGGATGCAGTCGACGCAGGCGGCATTCTGGAGGCGGTCATCTTAGAAGAAGGGATGTATCGTAACGACCTCCATGTCGGGGATGTGATCTTGTACCCCGTTAGCGGGCAGAAGCTGCGCGTCAAAATTGTGGGCGCCTTCACACCTAAGGATGAAACCGATCCTTATTGGTACCAAGGACTGGAAGGACAGATGAATGTCCTGCAGCTCGGCGAGAAGGCATTCCGCGAAGGCGTGTTGACCAAATACAAAGCGCCGCTTCACACGGCTAGCTGGTATTATGCATTTGATCTGCGCGATATTCAGACCAGCCAGTTGTCTCCGCTGACGAGCACATTGGAGCGTCTCAATATTGAGCTGTACCAGATGCTCAAGAACACGAAGGTCGAAATTTCCTTCGCGACCATCTTGTCCGATTTCAAGCGGCAAAGCCTGCAACTGCAGACGATGCTGTTCACGTTAGCTATACCGATGCTGGCGATGGTCTTCTACTTCATCGCCATGAATGCCCGCCAATCGCTCGACAAGCAGCGTAGCGACATCGCTGTACTGCGAAGCCGCGGCGCGGGTACACGGCAGATTATATGGATCTATCTGCTGGAGGGGCTGATGCTGGGAGCGGTCGCGATGGCTGCGGGGCCTATGCTCGGCTGGTTTATGGCGAAGAGCATCGGCTCAGCGAACGGATTTCTGACGTTTGTGGATCGCAAGTCGATTCCTGTAGGGTTCTCTACGGAGGCCTGGATAGCAGGTGGCTCCGCAGTGCTGCTGGCGATTCTGGCAACGGTTATCCCAGCTATCATCTATGCCCGTTCCTCCATCGTCAACTACAAGCAGCAGCTTGCGCGCTCCGACCGTGCTCCTGGATGGCAGCGCTGGTTCTTGGATGTGCTGCTGATGGGAGTTGCCGGCTATGGCTGGTATCTGTTCAATGAGCGGCAGATGATTTCATTCCAGACGGGGATGACCACGGATCAACTGAATGTTCAGCCATTTCTGTTCTTTGTGCCGGCCTTGGCGATCTTTGCGATGGGACTGTTCTTCCTGAGGGTATTCCCATGGCTGCTCAAGCTGTTCAACTGGCTTGGGAAGAAGTTTCTGCCGGTGCCGCTCTATCTGACGCTGGCTCAGTTATCTCGTTCGTCCAAAGCTTACTATCCGCTTATGATCCTGCTCATTCTGACGCTGGGCTTAGGGGTGTACAATGCATCAGCAGCGCGAACGATTGACTTGAACTCAACGGAGCGTGTGCAATATCAATATGGAACCGATGTTGTCATTGAATCGGTATGGCCTGCAACACCGGAGATTCCGAAGAAGGCGCCAAGCAACAATTCCAATAGTCCTGGCGGAGGCTCTGGAGGCGGCGGTGGAAATAGCGGAGGCGGTGGGGGCGGCGGAGGCAACAATAAGCCAGCGCCAGCCAAGATGCTGTACACAGAACCGCCATTCGAGGTATACCGCACATTGCCGGGGGTAGAGGCGGCAGCGAGAGTGCTTAATGCCAAAGCCAATATTGTCGTGTCGGGCCGCTCGATCGGACAGGGTAATGTGATGGGAATCGATAATGTCGACTTCGCCAAGGTCGGCTGGTTCCGCAATGACCTGTTCCCGGCGCATCCGTACCGATATTTGAACCTGCTTGGAATGTATGAGCATGCAGCAATTATCCCTTCTAGTGTCGCCAAGAAGTTCCAGCTCAAGGAAGGGGATGTTGTATCGGCAGGAATGTCGGATGGCGTGATCGAATTCGTGGTGGTCGGTATATTGCCGTACTGGCCGAGTCAGTACCCGGATAAGACGCCATTCATCATTGCGAATCTGGATTATATCTATGATCAGGTGCCGATGACGCCATACAAGGTATGGCTCAAGATGGAGGACGGCGCGAAGACAACGCCGATCGTTAAGATTTTGCTGGATAAAGGGATTGAACTGGCATCTGTCGAAGATGTTCGCATCGAGCTGGCTACCCAGGCGAAGCATCCGACACGCGGCGGGGTGTTCGGCATCCTGAGTCTTGGCTTCCTGGTGTCCGTTATCGTCTCACTGGCTGGCTATGTCCTATACTGGTTCTTCAATCTGTCAGGTCGGGTCGTGCAATTCGGCGTCCTGCGCGCGATGGGGTTATCCAAGCGGCAACTGACCGGGATGCTGCTGCTGGAGCAGGTATTCACAGCCGGCTTGTCGATCGGCTTGGGCATCTTGATCGGACGTATCGCCAGCGTGCTGTTCCTGCCCTTCCTGCAGACGGCGGATAATGTGGCGACCTCAGTGCCGCCGTTCCGAATTGTATTCGATATGAGGGATACAATGCAGATTTATTATATTGTAGCCTTTATGATGCTGACCGGGGCGACCATGCTGTTCCTGCATATCCGCAGACTGCGTGTCCACCAGGCAGTGAAAATGGGAGAGGAGCGGTAAGCGCGTGATCGAATGTGAAGGCCTAGTTAAAATCTACAAATCCGATGATCTCGAGGTAGTCGCGCTCCAGGGCTTGAATCTGTCCGTTCGCAAGGGCGAGATGATGGCAATTATCGGCAACAGCGGCAGCGGCAAATCAACGTTGCTTAACACGCTGGGGGGGCTTGACCGCCCCTCGGCCGGTTCCGTTCGCGTCGGCAAGTGGGATCTGCTCAAGATCACCGACGACAATCTGGTTCACTACAAGCGCGATACCGTCGGCTTCATCTGGCAGAACAATGCCCGCAACCTGCTGCCGTATCTGACTGCGCTGGAAAATGTGGAGATGCCGATGATTCTTGCCGGCAAGCTCGATCGGCCCTATGCCAAGCAACTGCTGGAGTGGGTCGGGCTCAAGGAGCGGATGAAGAACAAGCTGCATCAGCTCTCCGGTGGGGAGCAGCAGCGCGTAGCCATTGCGATCTCTCTGGCTAACAAGCCGGAGCTGCTGTTGGCTGATGAGCCGACGGGCTCAGTCGATAGCCGCACCTCCGATATGATTATGGACATTTTTCGCAAGTTCAACTCCGAGCTTGGCATTACAATCGTAATCGTGACGCATGACCTGTCGCTGGCTGGCAAGGTAGACCGGGTAGTTGCTATCCGCGACGGTCTGACGAGCACAGAGTTCATCAAGCGTAATCCGAACCTGGACCATGCTGCCGATGCACACGGCATGGGTGCGCTGCAGCAGGTGCATGAGGAGTATGTTGTTGTCGACCGGGTCGGCAGGATGCAGATCCCGAAGGATTATTTGCAGGCGCTCGATATTACAGACAAGGCGTCGCTAGAATTTGACGGTGAGAAGATCATTATATCCGCACCGAAACCATTAGAGGGGGAAACAAAATGAAGTGGCGTAAAACGATTGTAACGGGGATGTGTTTTGTACTGACAGCCT
>Ga0160502_100462_pt1 | contig 27107 bp, 27 predicted proteins | sample DIDnMG_14_FD_108237 | JGI IMG/M metagenome (GOLD analysis project Ga0160502, IMG submission 108237) | Enriched soil microbial communities from UW Madison campus, WI, USA - DID2933_E24_Xylan MG | ecosystem: Environmental > Terrestrial > Soil > Unclassified | place: USA: Madison, Wisconsin... | reverse complement strand
TTTCATAATTTTTATCAGTTAAAACAATCATCATGCTCTGGCAAACTTCATCATCTGGCCTTAAAACAGATTGTTTGGATAAAATTAGGAAAATTGGCAGTGGCGATTTTGACAATCCATTAATTGCGGGCGTACTAAACCCTTCTCCTGCCGTTTCTTTAACAAATTGCAATCCGGGAAAATTCATCGGGTTTTTATCTATAAAGGACTGTAGCAGACCCAGCTCTTCTTTGCTAAACGAAAATGCGCTGATACCTGCATCATTAAAGCTTTCCAGCCTGTACCATGTAACATTCACAATCATCTTTTTAAAATACTGATTGTATTTAAAATTGGCAAGCTGTGTATTTAGTGTATACATAGGTTAGGATTCCAATTAAAATGCTGATTTCTTTTTGCTATAATTTCAATTCAAAATAGGCTCATGGCAATCAAGAATAGAAAGATGTGCTGCTGCTGCTGCAATCTTACTTATCAGCTGCTAAACATGCAATGCTAAATTAAAATGAATTGCACAAAAAAAAAATCATAAGAATGAAATTTGGAATCATTCCATATCGGGTCTATTATACCCTAGTCCGCCGATACAGCCATTTATAATATCAAAATATAAAACCGCCAGCATTATCTTAGCCTGCTTAATGCATTTTCAAGCATAGATTTCTCCTGTATGCAGTCTTGTTCCAATGAGTCAAGTGTGTGCTCTAAAGCAGGATCACACTCTTGGATATGAGAAGCAGACACTCTAATATATTTTACTTTATTCTTAAAATGGCCAAGATGCCGCCGCGCTTCAGAAATGTGCTAAAATGGCCTGAATCATAAATGCCCGCAAAATTTAGAATCATTCTAACTCCCCTTATTTCGTTATGGGAAAAAATTTGGTGTAATTTTATTTAGTAAACAATTAGTATCCAATACAATGGGCATCCAAAAAGACGAAAAGGCGCTTCAGGCTGGCTTAAAAGAAATTGACTTAAAGATTGACCGGTTGAATGATCAGAAAATAGCAGCATTATTTGATGCTTTGGGGTTAGCCGCAAGGGAAGATCTTGACAGGGACTTCCTTAAATGGGACACTATCCTTGTTGTTGTTCCAAGCCGCTCTGTTCTAAATGAATTAAAAAAATATAAAGATTCAATATCCAGAATCTCCTTTATTGCCAATCCTAACGCGCAGCAGATCCATATTTATGATTTCAATGATTGGAAAAAAAGCACCAAGAATAAAACAAAATTTCAAATTAGGGAATTAATGAAAACAAATTTTGGAGGGACCGAAAAAATTGCTGAAAAGCGTGACTGGGTTAAACTGTTATTCAAATAAAAAATGCACATAGAAAACCATTTCATCAATAGAAGCGGCTGGTTAAGGGCAGCGGTCCTTGGAGCTAATGACGGGATTTTATCCACTACCAGCTTAGCAATCGGCGTGGCTGCCGCCAGTGTTTCCAGAGAACCAATTTTGCTGGCATCACTGGCAGGGCTAGTTGCCGGTGCACTTTCAATGGCCGCTGGTGAATACGTATCTGTAAGTTCGCAATCTGATATTGAGACGGCAGATTTAAAAAGAGAAAAAATGGCGCTTGAAAACCTGCCGGAAGAAGAACTGCAGGAACTAACGGATATTTATATTAAAAGAGGATTAAATAAAGAGCTGGCCAGACAGGTTGCCGTCGAATTAACAGCTCATGATCCACTTGAAGCCCATGCCAGAGATGAACTCGGCATTAATGAAATCACTCAGGCCAATCCGCTTATGGCAGCCTTTGCATCAGCAATATCCTTTACAGCTGGAGGATTATTGCCGCTCTTGGTAGCCATTTTCGCTCCTATAAGGCAAATGGTCTTTTATCAATATGGGTTTTCAATTGTATTCCTTGCATTTTCCGGCTTTTTAGCCGCGAAGGCAGGAGGATCAAAAATATTTACCGCAGTTCTTCGTATTTGTATCTGGGGGACTTTTGCAATGGCAATGTCGGCATTGGCAGGTTATATTTTTGGTGTTCAAACCTCATAAGAGAGAATGTGCCTTTTTAGCTAATTAAAAAATTAATACAATCTTAAGCAATAAAAAAAATAAGACAGCTAACAATCCGTTATTTCGTAAATATCTAAAAACTAAACTCTGAAATGAAGCTGATTACCCTGTTCCTTTTATTAACAGCAGCAATAACCATAAACTGGGAACCTGATTTTAATAATGCTAAAAAAATTGCAAAGGAAAAACACGAATTGATTCTATTGAACTTCTCCGGCTCAGACTGGTGCGGCCCATGTATAGTAACACGCAGAGACTATTTTGAAAGTGAGGTTTTCACTGCCATGGCCAATGAAAACCTAGTGCTGGTTAATGCTGATTTTCCGAGAAAAAAGAAAAACATCGGAACTCCTGAGCAGGTTAAACGAAACGAAGATTTAGCAGAAATTTATAATAAAGAAGGAAGTTTTCCTTTAACGCTTCTTTTGGATGCTGATGGCAAAGTAATCAAAACCTGGCATGGAAAACCAGAAACTACTCCTGAACAATGGACTGCCGAAATAAAAGCGATCTGTGACAGCCGAAAATAACATACCAGATAAACAGAAATATTCAAAATCCCTGAAACTCATGGGGAACAGCTTCACTATAACAGTTGTTGCCGTGAATGAAAAAACAGGAAATGAATATATTAATCTGGCCATTGAAGAAATCAGGCGCATTGAAAAACTCCTGACCACCTACAGAGAAGACAGCCAGACCAATCTGATCAATGATAGCGCTGGAATCAAACCTGTCAAAGTAGATTTGGAAGTTTTTAATCTAATTGACAGAAGCATCGGGATTTCGAGAATTACGCAAGGGGCATTTGACATCTCTTATGGAAGCATAGACAAAAGCCTTTGGAATTTTGACAAGTCCATGGCTAAATTGCCTGATGCGGCTGCAGCTTTAAAGATGGTGCACCTTATCGATTACCGCAATATTATACTTGACAGGGAAAATACAACGGTATTTCTGAAGGAAAAAGGAATGAGGATTGGTTTTGGCGGCATAGGAAAAGGATATGCCGCTGAAATGGCCAAACAGGTCCTGCTTAAACACAATGTCCAGAGCGGCATCATTAATGCCAGCGGGGATCTTTCTGCCTGGGGACTGCAGCCCGATGGCAGGAAATGGACCATCGGAGTGGCGGATCCAGACTCTCCAAATGCTGCTTTTTCCTATATGGAGATATCCAATAGAGCCGTGGCGACTTCGGGAAATTATGAAAAGTTCATCACCATTGGAGGCAAAAAATATTCCCATACTATTGACCCAAAAACCGGGCTTCCGATAACTGGAATCAAAAGCGTGACCATCATAGCTTCAAATGCAGAGTTTGCAGATGCAATGGCCACCCCGATAGCTGTTATGGGCATCAAAGCCGGCTTGTTTTTAATAGATCAGATACCTGATTTATACTGCATAATAATTGATGACAACAATAAAATTTACACATCCAAAAACATACGCCTAAAATGAAAAAGCCACAGCAGAAATTTTTTGCACTGCTATGCAGTGCTGCTCTCGCCGGCCTGATGGCTGGCTCCTGCACTTCGGTAAAGGAATACCAAAAAGGAAAACTCAACGATTCTGAAATGGTCCTTTCCAACAGGAAGATTGAAAAAACGGAGCTTAGCTTCCAATCCTACCGTGAAGGAGCTTCCGGAGCAAATTCAGGAAAAAGCGGCGGCGGCTGCGGCTGCAACTAATTTTCATACTTTTAAAAATGAAAAGAATATTCCTTACAGGAGCTGCTCTGCTGGCATTGTTTCAGTCAAGAGCGCAGGATATCCCGACGGATTCCACAGGCTATAAAAGCAGAAAATTAAAGCTGGAAGAGGTCAATCTAGTTTCAAGCTACTATAAGCAGGATGGAAACAATTCCGCCGTTACAGGAGGGATCGGTTCTGAGCATCTTACTGACATTGCCAATACCATAGATGTCCGACTGGTAAAATACGGAGAAACCGGAATCAGACATACTTTTGATATTGAAGCAGGAATTGACCACTACACTTCCGCCTCATCAGATATGATTGATTTGAGCGCCAATTCATCAGCCTCTTCTTCAGACAACAGATTTTATCCTTCCCTCACCTATCTGAGGGAAAATGAAGAAAAAGGAAGAGCATATGCCTTCGGGGTTTCATCCTCAACAGAATTTGACTATCAGTCTTTTGGAGCAAATATTGCCTTCTCTCAAAAAACCAGAAATAAAAACGGCGAATTTACAGCCAAGCTGCAGACCTTTATCGATCAGCTAAAGCTCATTGAGCCTGTTGAGCTTCGCCAGCCGGGAAGCGAGGGCTATGGCAGTGCCAGCCGGAATACTTTTGCTGGAACTTTAAGCTATTCCCAGGTTATAAATAAAAACCTCCAGATAATGCTGGTTGGAGATGTAATCAGCCAAAATGGCTATTTAAGCCTTCCTTTTCACAGAGTCTACTTTGCAGATGGCTCGGTGCATCAGGAAAAAATGCCTGGCACCAGACTTAAAATTCCGGTGGGAATCAGAGCGAGCTATTTCTTGGGTGACAATATGATCATTAGGGCATACTACCGATATTACACGGATGACTGGAGCCTCAAAGCGCATACCGCAGATCTGGAAATTCCAGTTAAGCTAACGCAGGCTTTTTCTCTAAGCCCATTCTACAGATACTATACCCAGAGGGGAACCAAGTATTTCAAGCCTTATGGAGAACATACAGCAGCTGAGGAATTCTACACCAGCAATTATGATCTGTCCAGGTTTGACAGCAGTTTCTTTGGAATGGGAATGAAATTCACCCCGCCAAATGGCATTTTTGGCCTTAAGCACTGGAACACTTTAGAGATCCGCTACGGGCATTACACCAGAACCACAAATATGGCTTCGGATATCATCAGCATCAATATCAAGTACAGATAAAATTTATTTCAAATCCTTCCCTATACGGTTCTCTGAGCCCAGCCTGGCGCAGCTGCATTGCTATGGGTTGGGTTCTTCTCCTGGCAATAGCATTTGCCGGAGAGATTCCCATGCCCCATCTTTGAATTCCATCAGCCGCTGCTGCGCATTCAGAATTCAATAATCCCCTAACTCTGCAGCTTGAAATCCACTAAGAAAAGCAAATTTAAACAGCAGCGATATCGGAGTGTCTGCAGCTGCTGAGCAGATTATGAAATAGGAAGAAATTTAAAATTAAAAATACAGGCAAAGACACCTGGCTGGTGTCCCACAACGAGTTCCCAAAATTGACCTGCTTCTTTGAAGATCAAAGATTCAATTACCAGAGGACCATCACAGGACTATCTGATCCTTTAGGGGATCTGAATGAAATACAGCTGCTACAGAAAATGGAAAAATGCCTAAAGCACCATCACAGGGAAAAAATAAACGGATAACACTGGCAAGGCCGCTTAGGAGTCCCCCTGCGATATATTCTTTTCTGAAACAAAAAATAATTTTTTAACCGGGTTTAGCAAAGCTTTGGCCCAGTGCAGAAAGAACACCTTCTGTAGGATCATCACAAAGCCGCTGAAGGAATTCGGTTTCTGCACATAAAGGTCCGCCCCCTTCTCAAAGGTTTCCTCAATATCCGAGGGGTGATCCCAGGTGGAGAGCATAACGGCAGGAATGCCCTTAAGCTCCTTATCGGCCTTTATCTCTTCCAGAGCCTGCTTCCCCCCTTTAGCGGGCATATTGATATCGATAAAAATAATATCAGGATCGGGCTGGGACTTATCTTTTAGGGTGTCCACGAGCTCCTGCCCGTTCTCAACGGTGACCACCTCAGAGGAAACATCAGCTTCCTGGAGGGCATCTATGAATAATTCCTGGTCGTCCTTATCATCTTCGGCCAGTATAATTTTCAGGGGCTCTTCGCCATTTAAGCCTTCAGGAGCCGGGTGGGAATTTTCAGAACTCATCATCTTGAAGCGATTTTACACCCTCAAATGTAGCACATAAATGCCTAAAAGATTTCGATAAGCCAATAATTTTAAAAGCAGCGAGAAATCCAGATCATAAAGAGCCGTTAAAAAATGATGCCCCTAGGCCAGCATCAGAAAGAAAAAGAGCCTTTCGCACGCCCTTTTTCAAAGAGCAGAAAGCCTCCCGCTTAAGGCAGGGAGCCCAGATTTTTTCCACATGCAAACCATCACCCGCCAATCAGATGCAGTTAGCCCCTTTTCATTGCTTCAGCGGGTTTTATTCCGCTTTCTCGAAATGTGAAATTTTGAGAAAAAATTAAGCCAATCATTTCGCGCGAATCAGCTAAAGTGCCATTTTAAAAGACCTCACCGAACTTTAAAAGGTTTTCCAGCTACTGAACTATCATAAGATCATAATCGAGAGCATCTGTTTTCTCAGCAAGCAATAATTTCTTTTTATAAACCGCAATCTGCTCAAGGGACTTATTTTTTTAGCTGGAAATAGCCAAACTGCTTCCCGTGGCAGCGGCTTACCTAAGCCCTTTATTACATTCCCCGCTGGCCTTGCCTAATATCATGCTTGCCCCTAAGATTGCAGACTATAGGGAGCTGCATTTTTCTTTGTAATATTTAAGCTCGAGATCTGTCTTGCCAAGCAGCCTTTCTAAAAGCAGAATCTTATCTTCATATAGCTTTGCAATTAAATGAAAGTTATTTTGGCCATTTAAAGTGCCGTTCTTTTTGATATGCCTTTCTTCGCTAAAATATTTCTGAATCTCAAAATTGATTATATTTTCTACAGAGAGATCGAAAATAACGGCAAGCTGCTCAAGCTTCTCCAGACTCAGGCCTGTTTTTCCTTTTTCAATCTTGCTGTAGCCTGCCTGTGTAATTCCCAGCCGATACGCGGTATATTCCTGAGTGTAATTTTTTAATTCCCTGATGCTTTTAATCTTAGCGCCTATTGACATTTCCATAGTACCATATCCTTTTAATTCTTCTCGACAATATTCAAATAATGCATTAATATAAGATACAGCTTATCAATATCCATAATGGCAAAATGCTGCATCTCTATTAGCTTTGCGATCGTGTAAAATTAAATTCTAAAAAAAACAACAGCAATAACATTTGTTTACATTTTGGCTCATTCCTGCTCAACACCCTGTTTGAGGCGGCTTAAATGAACAGGGCTTATGTTAAGGTAAGAGGCAATATAATGCTGAGGCACACGGATGAGTATTTTGGGAAACATAATATTCATGCTGTTATAGCGCTGTATGGGGGTCTGCGTATAAAATCCTTTGATTTTATAATTCATCAGAAAAAAATAGTCTTCTGCAATAAGCCTCCCTAACTTTTCTCCATAAAGAAGATTCTTATAAAGAAATTGCAGCATCTCAAAAGTAATTACGATAACGGTCGTATTTTCAAGTGCCTGAATGTAAAAGTCTGCAGAAGTCTGTTTTAAAAAACTCTCATAATCGGTGGCAAAAGTATTTTCCAGTGAAAAATGGAATGTTTTTTCATCATCATTTTCATCAACAAAATATATCCTCAATATCCCTTTTGCCACAAAATATATTTCACGGCTGATTTCTCCTTTAGACAGAATTATCTCTTTTTTCCTAATGCGCTTAAGCTTAAACATAGACTTACACTGCTCCCATTCAGAGTCATTAATGTCTATATAATGCAATATCAGTTCACGTATGGTTTTCAATTCGCTGTTCATAGATTTCTTTTAGGTTTAACATAACAAAATTTTGATCCTAATAATGGAGCTGCACCATCACTTATTTTTGCTTTGTTAGGCTATATAAAAATAATATAGGCAATTTTATCTGTATAGATGAAAGAGCCAATAGCAATTCTTTACATCTATTTTAATTAAAGACCGCTATGAAAGCTTTTGAATTTTAAAAAAGTGGATGCCGCATAAAAATCCCCGCTTTGCCCCTCTTGGCTGAAAAAATCTTTACTGATTTTTTTCCATTGATAAAAGCCATCAAATTGTGCAGGAATGTTTGTCAAAATTAGCTGGAAATGCAATTGCAAAGAATAAGCTATTTCATATCGGGTTCGCTATGAAAAATTGAGGTTTGCTTTTCGAAGTGAATTTTTGCCATGCTCTCTGTAACCTGATTGCACTCTAAGGCGTCTAATTGGACAAAAACCTATTTATTATAGCAGAAATGAAGCACATTTGCATCCTGCTCTCGGCAGCAGTTTTTATTATCGGGGCAACTGATCGCCTTTATGCCCAAAACCTTGAAGCCAAAGCAGACAGTCTGATACTAAAAGATTTCAATGCCAAAAATGGTCCCGGAGCCGTATTTATGATTGCGCACCATGGCAAGGCAGTCTACCGGAAGGCTTTTGGCAAGGCCAATATAGAGCTTGATGCTGATATGACGCCTGAGAATGTATTCCAGCTGGGATCCATCACCAAACAGTTTACGGCCGTAGCCATATTAATGCTTGAGGAGCAGGGGAAGCTGAATGTAAAGGATCCCGTTTCCAAATACATACCCGATTATCCTGGCGGGAGTGAAATAACCCTGCATCATCTGCTTACGCATACTTCGGGAATTAAAGATTTTACAAAAATGAAGCAGCTGTCCGATATTGCGCAGAAAGAGATGACACCTGCAATGATGGCTTCTTTTTTTAAGAATGAACCAGCTGATTTTGCGCCCGGAGAAAAGTATGAGTATAACAATTCGGGCTATGTTCTTCTCGGCTACATTATTGAACTGGTTTCGGGAGAAGCATATGGGGACTTTATCAAAAAGCATATCTTTGATAAAGCGGGAATGAACCAATCCTGCTACGCCAGCGATCGGAAGATAATCCTAAAAAGGGCTTATGGCTACCATAAGAAAGAATACGGCTATGTGAATAAGACGCCAATTAGCTTTAGTGTGCCTTTCTCTTCGGGTTCGCTGATGTCTACCGCAGGGGATATGCTCAAATGGCAGACTGCCTTAAATCAGAACCTGCTGCTTGGAGCGAACCAGACCAGCAAGGCTTTTAGCAGGCATAGATTAAACAATGGCGATGAATTTGCATATGGCTACGGCTGGCACATAAAAGATGTAGACGGAATAGCATCCAGGGAACACGGAGGCAGTATTTTCGGCTTCAAAACAATGGCGGTCTATATTCCCGAGCACGATATTTATGTTATAGGATTAAGCAATTGCGACTGTAATTCTCCTACACAGACTGTCAGGGATATTGCTGCGCTGGCTCTTAATATGCAAGACAGGACCCAAGTCGGAAGGTAAGGGAATTTCCGTTGCATTATAATGCATTGTAGAAACTAACATTTGACATTTTAATGGAGAACACCAAAAATATTGCCAGAGAATTAATAGAAATGGCACACCATGACCTGGAGGTGCGCGAAGCGCTGCTAAAAGAAGGAAAGCTGTCACCAGGCTATAATCCCGATATGGAGCGTGTGCATAAAAAAAATGCGCAGCGGCTTGAGGAAATTATTGATTCTCTCGGATACCCTACAAAATCAAGTGTCGGTGAAGAAGCCAGCCAGGCGGCCTGGCTCATTGTCCAGCACGCAATCAGCCTGCCGCTTTTTATGAAAAGATGCTATGCGCTCATATCCGAAGCGGCCAATGAAGTGAGTCCGCAAAACCTTGCCTACCTGCATGATAGGATATGCTATTTTGAAGGAAGGCCGCAGAAGTTTGGCACCCAGTTTGACCGCCGAGGCATGTATCCCGTAGAAGATAAGGCAGAAATGATCCGCCTGCGAAGAGAGCTCCAGCTGGCTCCGCATGACGAAGAATCTATAGCAGAATTTGTGGCTTCAGTTCACAAAATGGACCTGCACCCGCATGACCTGGAGTTTAACCGCTGGCGAAAACAGGTTGGCTGGATATGAAAAACATTACGCAATTATTTTCTGTTCCTGAACTAGGCAAATCGATGATACGCTAAGGAAGATTAGCAGCCATTACTATTAAGGGCTTACCTGCCTGGCTATTTCTTTAGGCTGGACCTCCTAAAATCCGAAGGCGGGACACCGGTATATTTTTTAAAATATTTTACAAAATAGGAATCATCATCGAAGCCCAGACAATGGCCAATCTTACTGATACTGTAGCTAGTCTCAAGGAGCATTCTTTTTGCTTCTGCTAGGATCCTTTCGCAGATAATCTCAGAAGGGCTTTTATCTAATAATTGGCTGGTAAGGCCCGACAATGTCCTGGATGACATCTGCATAAGCGCCGCATACTCGGAGACTTTAAGTTCATTTTTATAATTTTCCTCCACTAGATCAACAAATTTTCTCAATTGCAGCTGCTTTCTATTCTCAGGCGAAATCTGTCGCCCATCAGATGTGCCTGCTTTTTCCCATCTGTGATGAACCTGAATGATAAATGCTTTGAGATAGGACCTTAAAAGCTCCTCATGGCTGTTTTCATTTTTATCTGCCAATTCATTTTTGATCAGCTTTAAATATTCATCCAAAATAAAGGCGTCATCTTGGGTAAGCGAACAAGATGTGTGTTTTTGGCTATCCAGCAGGCCGTGTTTTGAAAAAAAGGAAATATCCTTATTGTCCTGAATCAGAAACTCTTCATTAAACTGAATTAAAACTCCGCTGTAATTGGTATTTCTGTCAAAATAATGATTATCATTTTTAGATAGAAAAAAAAGAGTGTTCCGGTCAATATCCCAGGCTTTAAAATTAACAAAATAGCTGCCGTTCCCCTTTTTAAACCAAATGATCTGATAGTGGTTCTCGGCATGGGCTTTCCTCCTTTTTTTATCATATTTTTTTAAGTAAGCATCAATCTCGCACACAGAAAATCTTGGTGCATTCTGCTGATATTGATTCAGATGATACTCACTGGCATTATTGAGGCTGTCGCTAGTTTTCTGCATTGGCGGCGATTAAAAAATTTATTATTGGCTGAGAGCAAAACCTGCATCAATCAATGAGATTTTACTCCCGGCCTGTACTATTTCTCACTCTTTAATTCTATTACAACCTTGCCTTTCGCGCGGCCGCTTTCTACATACTGCAGGGCCTCATTAGTCTGCTCAAAAGCAAACACTCTATCTACTGTGGGTCTGATAATCCCAGCTTCAACAAGAGCCGCAATTTCCTGCAGCTGGTTTCCTTCAGCCCTCATAAATAGAAAGCTAAAATCAACGTGCTTTTTTTGGGCTTTTCTCCTTATGCCAAAACTAAGCAGCGACATAATGATTTTGAAATACCAGGGCAGTCCCATTTCTCTGGCAAATTCAGGTGTCGGCGGTCCTGAAATAGAGATAGCCTTTCCTTGGGGCTTTAAAACGTTTAATGATTTTTCAAGTGTTTTTTGATCTTGGCTGTTTAACACAGCATCATAATCTTTAAGTATATGCTCAAAATCATTGGTTTTGTAATCGATCAGCACATCTGCTCCAAGATTTTTAAGCAGTTCAAAACTTTTTGCACTTGCTGTAGTGGCAACCACTGCACCTAAGTGCTTTGCCAGCTGTATCGCTATGGTTCCAACACCTCCTGAGCCTGCCTGAATAAATACTTTCTGCCCCTTTTTCAAATCGGCACGCTCCACCAATGCCTGCCATGCCGTTAGTGCCACCAATGGAATAGAAGCCGCCTGGTTCATAGAAATATTTTTAGGCTTAAATGCCACATCTTTTTCATTGACGGCAATATACTCGGCAAAGGTTCCTATATGGTAATCCGCAGGGCGGGAATACACCTGGTCGCCAACTTTAAATTTTCTGACATTTTTGCCTGCTTTGATAACAATACCCGCCACATCATGCCCCAGAATCAAAGGCAGCCTATAGGGAAGCATCAATTTAAATTCTCCTGTTTTTATTTTTGAATCCAGTAAATTTAAGCCTGCGGCATAAACTTCAATCAAAACATCGTTGCTGCCCACATCAGGAGCTGCAACATCTGCAAACTCGAGCGCTACTTTACCATATTTATTTATTACAAATGCTTTCATATTAATTTTTTAAAAGTTGATAGCTTTTCTTCGGATTAATCAATCTATAGGCTGTTTTTGGAAAAAATCTGTTAATTAGGCTAAACAGTTTCGCATCCCCTACACGGATTGTGTAATTTTCCTTTTGAAGCCCGTCGATAAGCCCTTTTACCATTTCTTCGGCAGATATTTTTTTATCTTTCCGGTCTGCAGTCATTTCTGTAGCAACAAGCGGCGGGATCAGTTCAAATACTTTTACATTGCTTCCAATTATCTTCAAATGCTCTCGAAGCGAGACCGTATAAAAAGCCAGTGCCGTTTTAGACGAAGAATAGGTGGCTTCAATCAATGACGGAGCCTGGCTCAATATTGATGTCGTATTTATTATCGCCGCTTCTTTTCTTGATTGCAGCATGTCCATAAACAGGTTATTGAGCCTTATCACCCCCAGATAATTCACTTCCATTTCGTAGGCCGCGCCTTCGGCATGCCTGTCATCTGCAATGCCTAAATTTGACGGTGGCACCAGTACCGCGGCATTATTATACAAAATATCAATGCCTCCCAATTCTCTTACTCTGCTGAAAAGAAATTTTGCATCTTCTTTATCTGCCGCATCGCTTTGAATTGCTGTGATCGCAGGATATGCCTTTTTAGCGGCATCTAATTTGGCTTGATTTCTTCCCGTAATGATCACTTTAGCCCCGATTGCCAAAAACTGCTTAGCCGCTTCAAACCCAATACCGGAAGCCCCTCCTGTGATCAATATTGTTCTGCCCTTTATGTCCATAATGATTTATTTAAAGAATTGTTTAGAATCACCAACCGGAACATCAAACTGATTTTTATCAAGAGCCAAAAACAATTCATCTGCAACTTCATCCGGCGAAATGCCGTTTACCCCTCCTATCTCGGCTGAAAATTCAGTATTTACCAATGGCGGATAGACTTCATAGATTTGAAGATTTTTCTCTTCTTCATAAGTAGATCGAAGTGCAGCAGTATAGCTATGCAGTGCTGCTTTGGTTGCTCCATAAGTTGGAAGCAATTTATGGCTTCCAAACACTGCAATAGAGGAAATATTAACTACAGCAGATTCTGCTTTCTGCAATAAGTGGGGCAGTAAAAGCTCCGTAAAATGAATTACGCTCAAATAGTTGGTATTCATTTCTATAGCGGCTTTTTGGTGGGCATTTAAAGTTTCATTCAAAAGATAACTAAACGCTGCCCCGGCATTGTTAATGATTAAATTTACTTCCGGGTAATCTTCTTTTAATTGTTTTGCAATTCGAATCCTATCGGCTTCTTCAGATAAATCGCCTTGTATCGCTGCTGCATTATCCAATTGTTTTAAAGCGCTCTGCAGACGTTCTTCACTGCGCCCATTAATTATTATCCTATTGCCTGACCTGCTTAATTTTTTAGCAATTGCCAATCCTATTCCAGCACTTCCGCCGCTTATGAATATTGTATTCCCTGCTGTTTTCATTAGTATTTCTATTTAAATTATTTTTTATTCTTTAGCTATCAAGCTAACAAATTCCTTTTTTTTTAGACTTTTTAGTATATTTTAAAATATACTTTTTGGTATATTTTAAATCAAAAAAAAATTATATTGCATATTGCTCCAATTCAGACTTTAGGCTTTTGACAAGTCCCTGCATTGGTTTTGCTGTCCCCATAACCCTGCACATTACGATGCCGCCTTCAACCGATGCGACTAATTTAAACGCAAAGACAGCGGGATCAAGTTTAGCGGAAAACTCCCCTAAATCAATTCCCTGCTGAAGCAAACCTGCTAATTCCTGCTGACCGGTTCTAAATACTTTAGCAACTTTCTCTTTTATAAGCGGATAATTATCATCTGCTTCTACGGCAGTATTAAGTATCGGGCAGCCACCGGAAATATAGGTTTCAATTGGGTCCTTATAAAAATCCAGAAATGCAGACACTTTGCCTTTAACTGTTTTTGCCTGATAAACTGCCGCTCTGATTCTGTCTGAAATCATTTTCAGCGACAAATCAATAACCTGCTCTGACAGATCTTCTTTATTTTCAAAATGGCCGTAAAGGCAGCCCTTTGTAAGTTTGGTGGCTTCCAGGATATCATCAATATTGACTCCCGAGATGCCTTTTTCATTATAAAGGGGCACCGCAGTTTCGAGTATAAATTGTTTTGTTCTTTCAGCCTTACTAAGCATTACTAATCAATTAGGGCGCAAATATACTAAAAAGTATATTTAGAAATAAAAAATAGCAGTATTTTTTCATCCATTTGATTTTCAAAAATCCGATACAGCCAATGGCTGACTGATAAAAATAAAAAAAGATCAAAGTATGCATTAATCTATTATTGGAAAACAGATGCATTCTTTACATGCTGAAGAAAAATTAATTTCAATTGCTTTTCAATTGCAGATAATGAAATCCCATTTAAAAATGGCTTTCTGAGTGCAATTTTTCAATTCGTAGACACTTCCGATCTTATCGCCTATTGGCATTTTTATGATATTTTAATGCCCTATTTAAAAAAAGCGGCAGAATTTAAAAAAAAACTGCCGCTGGAAAGATATAATTATGATGTGAAATTAAAATAATATTTTTTTTGATGTTCTGCTCCCATCTTCAAAAAATACCCTAATCAGCAATACCTGAGGGCCGGATTGGATGCCATCAATCTCTAAATCAAATGTTTTTATCTGCGGAATATTGTAAATGAGCCTCCCTGCCGCATCATAAATTGAAACCTGCTCCACGGCGTTCCCGTAAGATTTTAATGTGATCACTTTATTTTTTGAAACAACTATTAGATTTTCGGGATTATCCTCAAATTGGGCATTTCCTAAATTTACCTTGGCAGCATAGCGAATAATAAAACGATCTGCAAAAGTTCCTTTTTCTGTTGAAAATGTATAAACACTTTTTTTCAAATTATGTATAGTACCGGTCATTTTATCCTCCAGATAAATATCCTGATCAGCTAAATCGCCATCTGCATGATCAATTGAAATGCTTAAATCTCCGACAATTTCAGACCTGTAGCCGAGAGGAACCGTATCGCTAAGAAGAAACGGCAGGCCGCGTCCTTGAATCACCAGCTTCTTTCCTTCGTTAATGCTGTAAAAATCAGCATATTTATTTGCATCCATGGAAACGGCATCGTAATTGTAATCATAACCATTGGTTGCTCCCTGCATGTAGCCAATCAAAAGCTGCTTAAAAAGCCCTTCATTATTAGTCAGATTAAGCCATACTCGGTGCCTTTCAACTGCGGGAATACTCTTGCAATATAATATAGAGTGGCTGCTGCTCTGAAATACAGGCCTGCCCAAAACAGAATGGGCATTTAGAAAGCCTGATAGCACAAAAGAAATTAAAAGCATAAAATTTAATGAGTATTTTTTTTTCATATCGTATAATTTAAATAAGTACTAAGTGGATAAATAAATTTGCTGGCTGCTACTCTAAAATAATCTTAAGCTATTGATTGCATTTTCGCTGAAATTAGGAGAGTAAATTATACTTTGGCAAAAAAACAGGAGGTGAATTTGAGTTTACAGTCATAAAAAAAGATATTTTATTTATAGGATTTATCTCCATGATTAAAGTAAATTTATAATTGCACACTAAAAATTTATTTATATTTATGCCTTTAAAAGTTATAAATATCCCACTTGCCAAGAGAGGGCAAGAGGTAAAAACATGCTTTCACAGACACCGAGACGGCATCCGTAAATTATCTATAGTTTCAATCACTGGCCTGTAAGCCAGCAATTGAATTTCTATATCTATTCAGACCGTTAGTTTTTACCAAAACAGCGGATTTTAGATTATTGATATTGATTCAATTCAATCTCGCAAGGATGGAGCAAAAGGAATCATAAGCTTCCCCCAAAAAGCCTATCAACATCTTAAATAGAAGCGTTTTTTATAACGATTGCAAATTTGATTGATTTACTGGCATAATTCCAAGATCGTAAAGGAGTAAAATATTCTTAATAGTTATAATATTTAACTTCAAAGGTCTTTTTTTAAGGTGCAATAGAAAATATATAACAGCAGTAAATTATAGTCATCTATATGTATGTAAAAAATAATGATTGAAATCATTATTTTTTACATACGGCAAATGGACTTGATACATTTTTCCGCCACAAAAAGCTGAGGCAAATTTTAAAGAAATTTCAGCTTGAAGTGGATACCTTTTTAACGCAAAAAATTAAGGAAGAAACATCTCCTCCTGCATTACAATGCAGATCCACAATAATTTTGGCTATCGTCTGATTTTGAAATTCCTTCAATATCTATTAAATAGATGCGGCAGAACCGGCAAAAGCCTTTTTAAAGCTTATAAAGACCAAAAACGAAAGAGACGGCCAGTAGGCCGTCTCTTTTACTATTGGATAATTAATTTTCATATTCTTTTTCAGTCCGTTACGGCACTATTCCATAAAAACGCCTTATCTGCAGCACTGCCTCTTTTCGGTGAATTTAAAAATAGAAAGCAAAGCTATTCCAAATGCGAAAGCCCCGTGCATTATTCTTAGTACTGGCTTTTAAATGCGGCTAGTTTATAATGACCTTTTTGGTCGCTTTGCCCTGACTGGTGATCACCTGAAAAAAATATATTCCTTTTGCTAGAGAATTGACAGCGATAACAGCCTTCTTTTCTGTTTTCACCAATTGCCCTAAAGCATTGTAGACATATACTTTCTCCAATGCCAAACCATCTTCCAAACTGATGGTTACAGCCTCTGATGCTGGATTCGGATAAACTGAAAAACTGCCCAAAACAAAACTGTCTGAACTCAAAACAGGCGATAGGCCATAGACGCGGACATGGCCGTTCGTACCATTATAAGGGGCTCCAATGGCCAGCGCACTGCCATCTCCAGACAGAGAGACAATATGGCCGCTTTCATCTCCAGGCGCTTCCCCATCTATATCGGATCCTATTTTTATCCAGGCGCCAGATACATTTTTATACACACGAACCGATCCGGAACGGTCTCCTTTTCCATCATTGTAATGGGCTCCAATCGCCAGAATGCTTCCGTCACTGGAAAGGGAAACGCTAAAGCCGCTCTCATCGGAAAATGCTTCTCCAACTATATCGGCCCCCAACTGTGTCCAGGTTCCCGAAACGTTTTTATACACGCGGACATATCCGTTATAGGATCCGTCTCCAAGATTTCCGGGAGCTCCAATGGCAAGAATTGTCCCATCGCCAGAGAGGGATACGCTCGTACCGCTTCTGTCTCTGGCTGATTTCCCATCTATATCGGCCCCTATCTGCGTCCAGACGCCAGATACATTCTGATAGACGCGCACTGATCCCGCATAAGTTCCGCTCCCGCTGTTTAGGTAGGCCCCAATAGCTAAAGTATTTCCATCGCTGGAAAGGGAAATGCTATTGCCGCTATAATCCCCGGCTGCTTCTCCATCTATATCCCCTCCTATTTTTGTCCAAGTGCCGGACACATTTTTATACACACGAACCGATCCCGTAGCATCTCCCTTTGCATCATTATAAGGAGCTGCGATAGCCACGACAGTGCCATCACCGGAAAGGGAAACGCAAATGCCGAAATTATCTCCAGCGGCTTCCCCGTCTATATCGTCCCCTATCTGTGTCCAGGCGCCAGATTTATTCTCATAGACGCGGACTGATCCCGCCTGGTCCCCGCTGGCGTCATTTGCATAAGCTCCAACAGCCAGAATGGCGCCATTGCCGGAAAGGGAAAGGCTGTAGCCTAAATAGTCGCCTATTTTTTCCCCGTCTATATCATCTCCTATCTGCGTCCAGATGCCGGATAGATTTTTATAGACCCTAGCCGATCCTGTGTGGTATCCGCCTGCGTTTGCCTCATTTATCCAATCTCCTACGGCAAGGATCGTGCCGTCATCAGAAATGGAAGCGCTGACGCCGACCATGCCTTCAGATGGGTCTCCTTTTATATCATTTCCCATTTTTGTCCAGGTGCCCGATACATTCTGGTACAGCGAAACAGCCCCCGCATCAGGTCCGTTTCCATCATTATATGGAGCTCCGGCTGCAAGGGTGGCGCCATCTCCCGAAAGGAAAACGCTAGCGCCCAGATTATCGCCGGCCGCCACTCCATCCATATCTGCCCCCATTTTTGTCCAGGTTCCCGATACATTCTGATACACCCGAACTGATCCCGCATCAGCTCCATTTCCGCTATTTAAAGGCGATCCAATTATTAGCATAGAACCATCGCTTGAAAGGGAAATGCTTTTGCCGCTGCTGTCTCCAGCCGATTCGCCATCGATATCCCCTCCTATTTTTGTCCAGGTGCCGGATGCATTCTGATACACCCGAACTGATCCCGCATCAGCTCCTTTTCCATCATTTCCCGAGGCTCCAATAGCCAAAGTATTGCCATCGCTGGAAAGGGAAACGCTAGCGCCGCTATTATCTCCTCCTGCTTCTCCATCTATATCGGCTCCAATCTTGGTCCAGGTTCCCGCAACATTCTTATACACCCGAACAGATCCTGAATCGGTTCCATTTCCATCATTTCCGGGAGATCCGATAGTCACAATGCTGCCATCGCTGGAAAGGGAAACGCTTGAGCCGCTGGCATCTCCAGCCGCTTCCCCATCAATATCGGCTCCCACCTGTGTCCAGACTCCGGCAACGCTCTCATATACCCTTACAGATCCCGCATCGGTTCCATTTGCGTCATTTCCCGGAGATCCAATGGCAATGATATTGCCATTGCTGGAAAGGGAAATGCTGCTGCCGCTATTATCCCCGGCCGATTCTCCATAAAAATCGGATCCTATCTGCTGCCACCAGCCGGAAACATAGTAATACAGCCTGACCAGTCCCGCATCGGCTCCCCCCAGATCATTCCCCGGAGATCCAACGGCAAGAGAATAGCCATCGCCGGAAAGGGAAACGCTGCGGCCGCTATAATCTCCGGCCGCCACTCCATGAATTTCGTATCCTATCCTTCCCCAGCTGCCCGAATCGTATTTATAGACATTGACAGATCCTGTTTCATTCCCCCTATTGTCAGTGCCGGGAGATCCGATGGCAAGGGTCCTGCCATTGCTGGAAAGCGAAATGCTGCTGCCGCTATGGCGTGCAGTGGGCTCTCCATAAATATCATCTCCAATTTGCACCTGCCCCATACCCAATAAAGGAAGCAGAATAAAAAACAGTAATTTTTTCATCATAATTTTTAAGGTTAATTGAATCAGATCTTCTAATAACTTGAGAGTACGAATATAGCTTTTTTTGTGTTAAATATTATTTTTGTACGGCTTTATCTATAAGCCCAAATGCTTTTGTTCCGGTACAGGCGCGATCCAATTTCCAGGCTGTTTCCACTGGCCCTTTTTCTTCATATTAGCTCCAATGGAAGGCAGGCCTAATGCCTTTTTTGCCGCAAAAATTAGGTCTATCTATTATAATCTAACGGCTATAAACTATCTGATAGCATCTTGCCGCAAATTCATTCAGGCATACAGAGCGGCCGCACGCGAAAAGCCCCTGAAAACATCCCACGCTTCCAGAGGCTCCATTGGTATAATCAGCTTATCTAGTTCTAACTGCTTTAATAAGCTTAGCGTTTCTTCTGTCCGCTCTTGAATTCTGGAGCGACACCACAGCCCATATGGCTGCGGGAATCCAACCGATCAGCGTAATCTGAAGGATTAGGCACAGCAGCGCAGTTAGAAGCTTTCCTCTGAGAAGAAAAGACAGCGAGGGAAAGAATATGGCAATTAAGGTCATCATAGTTTTAGTTTTAATGGTATTTACAGTTAACAGCAAAAGGATCTAAAACCCTTTCTTAAATACTTAGTCGATACAGAGCCTGTTTTGTTTCAGAAAAACAGCATTAAATGTCAGGCAATTGAAAAATCAGTACGATCTGATCTTTCTGATCATCTTCTCGAGAGTCAGTATGGCTATGTTTTTATCGTTCTCTTCCGCATTGTAGGATTTGCTTCGAACCGACTGATAGGACAGGTCCTTTTTAAAGGCCGTTGAGAGATGGGGCACTATCCTCTGAAAGACCAGGCTCATGGATCTGGACTTGACAATGCGCGCTTCATCTGCAGCACGGAGGATAATTGCGATCTGATCTGCAGAAAGATCGCACTCCAGCTTATATTTATGCCTCTCCTCAGAGCTCAATTCTGCATTCAGAACAATCGCAAGTTCAGCCTGCTTCTCCAAATAGCCAAGCTCATGCTTGAACCAGTTCTCCATAACGGTCTTAACAGGCTGCAGGCCTGCATTAAAAAAAAGCTTTTCACTGCAATAGATCTGGCTGAACTCCTTAAAATACAGACTCAGCAGAATGGCCTTTTCGGAAAAGTTTTCCTTCGCCTCCATTTTTGACACAATGCGCCTTTCCAGCAGACTGATATAGGCAGGGCTGTTAAAATTCAATCCGATCAGCTTCCGGTCAAGCGAAGAGAATAGGCCTTCTTCCAAGCACACAGTCTCTGCGAGCCCATTCAGCAGAGTTCGCTCATAGAGCACCTGACGGAAAGTTATCCTGCTTCTGCTCTGCAGTGACAGCGCTTCGCCCAGTTCCTGAGCCACCACTTTTAATGCCTCCTGCATTTCTTCGCTGTTAGATTTCCGCTTCTGAAGGCTGCTTAATTTCAGCTGCAGCTCCTTGCGGGAAACCAATAGATAGGTGATCGGAACTTTTTCATCCAGACTCAGATAGCCCGAATAGCGCTGCTCCAAAAATGACAGCAGCCCATCCAGACATCCAATGACCGCTTCCCCGCATTTTGAGATAAGAGCCGATTGGAATATGATGCTTTTCTGGCTGTCTGACATCCTATCCAATAGAAAAATTAATGTCGAATGGTATTTTCGGACCAGAAGGCGGATCTGCCTCTTTCGCCTAAGGGCAAATATTTCATTTTTAATCCGAACCTGAATCTGCTTAGATTCTTTTACCGCATCTTCTGAAATCGCAGCCAGTTCATCTTCTGACATTTGGCTAAGATCTGCCCTATTGGGATTAAGACGTTCCAATATCAGATTATCCAGCCATTCTAAAGGATATTTGCTCTTCATCATTTTCATGTTTTAATTGCAGTTAATAGGGACTAACGACTCTTAAATCTCTCGGCAGCTTCTGCACGGTATTCTGACGGCGTGCAGGACATTAATTTTTTAAAAAAGATATCAAATGCAGATGGCGAGCTGAACTGCAGCTCTTCTGCTATCTCGGCAATGGTAAAGACAGAATCCTCCAGAAGGTTTACAGCTTCAGCCAAAACTGCATCTGTAATGATCTTCTTGGCTGGTTTTCCAGTAACCTGTTTCACCACCCTATTGAGATAGCCCGAAGTGACATACAGCACTCCGGCGTAAAATTTCACCGTATGATGCTTTCTGCAGTGGATGGACAGCACAGTGAGAAACTGCACAGCCAGCTTTTCGGCCCTTGAAATGTGCAGCGCTGCAGAAGCAAAATACTTGGAGTAGATAAGCTTGAGTTCAAACAGCAGCAGATTGGTGCTGATGCGCCGAAGCTCCAATTCAAAATCGGTGCTAATCTGATTCATTTCTTCCGCATGAAGCAGCCTGCAGATCAGTGAGAGCACCAGATAATCGCTTGCTTCTAAACTGATTTTCATCAATTCTTTCCTTTTAGAATGTAAAAAAGGATAGGTCTGCTGATATTTAAAATTTTCCCTGGATAGCCTTTCCGAATAAAATACCATTAAAGAAAACTGCAGTTTCTCTTTCACCTCAATCAGCCTGCAAAAAGACTTCTTGGAAAAAAACAGCAGATCGCGAGCCCCTAAATCCAATACTGTTTCCTCTGTCTGTATTTTCAGCCCTCCCGACTTCACTAAAAGAACGCAAGGATTCTCTACGGCAAAAAACTCCCATTCCGAAACCGTAGCAGCATACCTCTTAACAATATAGATATGTACCGCTTCAGAAGACTCTCTGCTGCATCCAGTATTAATTAAATCATTAAGCATAAGCGGCTGCATTGTAATTGGAAAAGCTTTAAAAACATGTTCACTTCAACTAATCTCTGAATGCTTTTTTAATGGCGATATAGCATAAAAAATAAAGATTTAAAAGTTCGGTGATATAAAACAGATAAGCCAGGCCTCTTGCATATCCTCTCCCATCCTGCTCATTTATCCAACAGTCTAAGATGCCATTGCAGATAAAAAGATTCAGGATAAAATAAAGGCTTATAAGATTAAAAGACATCAGAATAATAAATAAAACGGCCTGCAGTTTCATATGGCTAATTTTACAGATAAATCAGATTATTAACAGAGCGCATTGAAAAGCGCGGCAAGAACCGCTAATGTAGGCTCAACACCATGCAGTGCATTTTTTATAGGTTTATTTGTCACGGCAGTTTCCCAATCCCGATCACGGTTTCTTGCTTCTTCATATAAAGAATATCTCGAAATAGCAGATACTTTAAGAATAGTATCCTTTTCATCCTCATCTATTGCAGAATCTTCCATAACCCCATCTTCATATGAAACGATAAAATCATAAACATCGTCATAATCCTGATTCTGTCTGCTTACCAGCTCATCCACATAATAATTGAGCTTCAGCTTGACTGGACTGCTTAAGGCTGAACTGTCGATAAGCTCCACCAGTTTACTATACGGATCAGCAAGAATTGCTGCTATCATTTCAGGTGTCAGCGTAATAAGGCTTTTGGCTTCCCTATTTTTGCCGTTTCTATTCTCCCAAATAAATAGAAGCTGGTCTGACTGCTTCTCTTTGGAATCGGCGGCTCCATTCTGAGAAGCATAATCAGTAAGCGCATTATAAAAAATGATCCCGGTCTCTTCAAAAGGATTGCGTAAATTTTGAGCTTCTTGCGGCACATCATAAGAAATCTGCTCAAACCGCCCTTTGTCTGATTGATTTAGAATTTCATCGTTTGAACAGGATGCAGTAAAAAAAGTGATCGTAAGACATAATACTACTGTTTTCATGGTTAGTGGTTTTGAAAGTGAATGAGAATTGCTTCTCAGTTCATTTCATCCGGATAAGCAGAACTTTTATCCAGCACCCTGCTGGACATTTTGCTTTTGAATTCAAGGCAAAGCTATTTCGAGAAATATGACCCCGCAAGCCTGTATCTGTGGCTTTCCGTGAATTTAGGATATTGGATTCCGTGAATCCAATATTCATTTTAACAGGAATAAATCATTAAATTTCAATTGTTTATATTATTTTTGATTCATCCATATAAAACAGATCCTGTGTAGCTGCCATTATTTTTCAGGATTAATTCATCAATTGAAACGTCTCAAAAAAAATGAACATATGAAGCAGCATTATTTCCTTTCCCTTTTTCTCTCTTTGTTTACTGCAATTTCTGCACAGCCGCAAAAACATCCGATTCCAGATAGCCTCAAATCCAAGAGCTACAGCTATCTTGATGACCGGATATATGAACTTCGAAAAGACAGCGCCCATGCTGCAGAATATCTGGCTGCATACCTGAATAAGGCAAAAAATGAGCAGAACTGGAAAGAAATTATCTATGCCTACCAGAATATACTGCACCAGTCTCCTGAATCTTTAAGAATCGTATATGCTGACAGCATGGTGTATGCCGCAGGCAAATCTGGAGACGATGCTCTGTTAGGATCGGCATACCTATCCAAAGGCATTGCCTATTATGGGCAAAAGAAATATGAGGAGGCTTACAACAATTACATAACCGCAAATCACTACATCTCAAAAACCGACGACAGCTATCTGACCTTCAAGGTCAAGCACCAGATAGCCCAAATCAAGTACTATCTTGGATTTTATGAGGAGGCCATATCCCTATTCCGCGAGTGCCTCACCTATTTTAAGAATGAAAACGCAAGAGCCTACCTAAACACTATCCATTCGCTTGGAGTCTGCTACAATAGAATCGGAAATTATGGAGAATGTACTGAAATGAATACACTGGGCATTGCTGAAGGAAAAAGGCTTAAAGACTCCGATATGGAAGCGTACTTTATCCATTCCGAGGGCATTAATGAATATTTTAAATCCAACTTCAGAAAGGCTGTTTCCAATATTGAATCATCACTTCCAGCTATTAGAGAGAACAAGGATTTTGGCAATGAATCTGTCGGCAATTTTTATATTGGAAAAAGCTTATGGGCACTTAAAGAGAAAGATAAGGCTCTGCCCTACCTTATAAAAGTTGACAGGACTTTTATCGAGAAAAATTATCTTCGTCCCGACCAGCGTGAGGTCTATGAGCTGCTCATTGACTATTACAAAGGCAAAAGCGACCTGAAATCCCAGCTTTACTATATTGACCAGCTATTAAAAGCTGACCGAATGCTTATTGAAACCCATAAATACCTAGCGGGGAAAATCCATAAGGAATACGACACCAGAGAACTTATTTTGGAAAAGGAGAAAATTAAGGATCAGCTCGTACGCGAAAAATATTATGACATAATCGGCATCGCGATAATTGCAGCACTATTTCTTCTATCGATATTTCTTACCGCACGGCATTATAAAAACAGAAAGTTTTATCAAAAGAAATTTGAGGAACTGATGAAAAAAACTCCTCCAGAGCAATTGCAAAGCTTCAGCCAGATCAAAGGCGCGAAGACAAAAATGCTAGACATACCTCAGGAGACAGTGGAATCAGTGCTTAAAGAACTGGAAAAATTCATATCAGATAAGAAATTCCTGGAAAAGGACCTGCGCCTTTCTGCCGTAGCTTCTTCGCTGGGGACCAACTCAAAATATTTTTCAAAAATCTTATCGACCTATAAGAATAAAAGATTCATAGAGTACTTCAATGATTTAAAAATAGACTATATAATTCAGAAGCTGAAAGAAAATAAAATGATGAGGCTCTATTCAAATGCGGCATTAGCGGAAGAGGCCGGCTTCAGCAGCACGCAGCCATTTGTATTTGCATTTAAGGCCAGAACAGGAATGCCCGTGCACTTCTTTATAGAGCAGATAAATAAAGCGCAGGAATAAAAAGATATTTTTTATAAATCATAAAATTAAAAATATACATTTGCACCGTAATTAAAAAAAACGGCATTATGAAAGACCTATTAGCAAAAATCACTGCTGAAATCGAAACATTCAAAACAGAATCTGACTCATTAGCAGAAAAAGGAGTTAAAGCTGCTGGAGCAAGAGCCCGCAAATCTTCATTAGAAATTGAAAAGCTTTTAAAAGAGTTTAGAAAAGTTTCAATTGAGGAGTCTAAGAAATAAATCTTACTTTATTTTTACATATTTAAGTCCTTCAAAAAAATTGAAGGACTTTTCATTTCACTAGATTTATTAAAAACAAGTTGATTATCGCTATAGGCTTCTTTTTATAAGAAGTGATACATTATAATTTTTTCAATATAGCATTATCAAAATTTAATAAACAAAGATTTTAATTTCTTTACTGAAAGAACTATAAGGACGAGAAAAATAAACAAAATATAAAAGTCCTTTAAAAACTTAATAGACTTTTTATATTTAAACTTTTAAAAACTTTTAAATCATTTTTTTTTAAGGTTGATTTTAATAAAGAAAAATTAATACTAGCTAAAACTGACACTTATCAAAAATGTTGATATAATTATTTGATTTAAATTATTCCTAATTGCCTTGCAATATCTTGCATTAATTTTGACATAGGCCGTCTATGTATATCTTTAGGGCTGTCATAGTTACCAAGAATAAAGCGATTAAAATTTGATGTTTGTGGAAATAATCTGGAAAAGGAATCTGAAAGACTGTCTTTATAGCTTTTATTATATATTCTAGATTTCCATATTAATTCTTCAACAATATCTTTATGCTGACTATATAATTCTGATATATGAAACAATTTTTCATGATCAATCTTTAGATTCGAATCAATGCAATCAAATAAAATAACCAGCTCTTCTTCGTTTTGTGTTAGCAAATAATGTAAGATGGATTCTTTATCTAGTGAAAAAGAAAATCGCTCAATTAAATTATAATCTGTAACATACAAATTAAACAATGCAGTATTGTCTGATTTAGTCTTGTTGCAGTGCGAACAGCATAATACAAGGTTAAAAAAAGATGTCGATAAAAAAGGAAATTTAGATTTTGGATAGAAATGGTCTAATTCATATTTTCCAGAGAGTTTTCCGTTAGATGCTTCTATGGTAATTGAAAATTGAGCATTACAATATATGCATGATTTAATACCGATTTTTTTTACATATTTTAGATACTCTTTATCACGCACTGCATCGTAGCGCATCGCATTCAAAATCAATTCATATAATTGCTTTTTCTCAAATCTTGTATTTCCGTTTGGAGGATTGACTACTGTAGCTAAATCTTCTTCCGTTAAACTGAAATGAGTATCATTATAGCTTTGAAACCTATTTGGATGAAGCTTAATTATATCAGAATAGTTAGCTATTATAGTCTCTACATAATGAGCATATCGAGGCAGTACACAATCGTTTTCAAGATAATCTTTCAAGTCAAATAAATTGCCTGAAATGCCATCACTGTTTATCGGTTTATTAAAGCTCGAATTTCGGCCTTTAAAAAGATTATTATAATAATCATCTGATAGCTGTAAAATATTAGAACTTATAAATATACTTCTCATTATCTATTTTCTAACAATTCAATCTTTCTTTTTAAATGCTCAATCTCTATATCTTTTTCATCTTGAACGCCAAATTTCTCGTTGAATAAACTTTGCAGTTGCTTTTGAATAATAGGCTCTCCAACAAAAGAAATACACTCCTCTATATTTGCTTTTTCTTTAATTATTGATTCTAATGGCCTGCCTAGTAAAGCAATAGCCTTTAAAATTTTCTTACGTGCATATTCACCAATAAATCCATTTTCTAAAAAGAAACTCTGGTAAAGGATATCATTAATATTTGCACCAAATGGATTTTTGAATTGTTCTTTACTTTGAACATTACCATTTTTGAGATGCAAAATATTAGACATTGGAATGTCTGATAGAACAAAAGGTGAATGCGTTGCAATTAAAATATTGAAAGCACAATGTGTATTTAATTTGAGACGTTGGATCGTTCTTATTAAGTTATCAACAAATAATCTCTGGTATTCTGGATGGAAGCATAATTCAACTTCATCAATTACTAAATTTATATTACGATATCTAACACAGTTACTTTGTTTAATTGATAATATTTTTT
>Ga0160502_100457_pt1 | contig 27552 bp, 23 predicted proteins | sample DIDnMG_14_FD_108237 | JGI IMG/M metagenome (GOLD analysis project Ga0160502, IMG submission 108237) | Enriched soil microbial communities from UW Madison campus, WI, USA - DID2933_E24_Xylan MG | ecosystem: Environmental > Terrestrial > Soil > Unclassified | place: USA: Madison, Wisconsin... | reverse complement strand
TCAAAGCGGGTGCAAAACTAAAAATTATTTTTGTCTCCTGCAAGAAAAATTTAAAGTTTTTTTTTGAGATTATTTCAATCCCGTTTTCTCTAATCTTTCTTCCAATCTATCAATGAGCTTTCCGTGTTTTGCGGGGTGCAAATGTAAAAGCATTTTTCAAATCCCGCAAGCTTTTTCGAATCTTTTTTTAGAAAATTTCTTTTCCTCCGATTCTTCTTTCCTGCCGGTATTTCGATGAGCGCATTTCGCTGTTGCGGGTGCAAAAGTAGAACCTTTTTCCGCTTGCGCAAGCTTTTTATCCGCCTTTTTTTGATCTTTTTTAAAACTTTTTCCTAACTCGCTGATAACAGATTCTTTACATCGCAAAGTTTTTTATCCTCTTGTGGGGTTTTTCTGCATTTGGCTATTGCTTTTGCTGTTTTGCCGCGAAGGCACTAAGGCGCAAAGCCTTCTTTTCTTCTCTTTTTAATCCCGCAAAGGCGCCAAGATGCCAAGTTTAGCCTTTTATTTCTTCTGGAAACCGATGCCCTAGCCCCGATAGAAGCGGAAATCCTTTTGCTTTTTTCTTTAAAAAGCAAAAGATTGGAGCGGATAGCGGGAAATGGCTCCTGAAAAATCATAATATTCAAATCATACCTTATATATATGTACAAAAAAAAGAAACCCGACAGGTTTTCAAAACCTGTCGGGTTGTGAGAAGGAAATCTACTCTTAATATTATATAGTATAATTATATATGTATACTTTCATTTAGGCTGTCGATTGCTTCTTTGGTGATTTGAATGCTTTTTAGTTTTGCCTGATGATCGAAGATTGGACTGGTTACCATTAGTTCGTCGATTCTTGCGTAGTCAATGAACTTTTTCAAATCGATTATTAATTGTTCTTTGTTTCCTGTGAAAGTTCCGGCTGTCATTTGATTGACATGGAAACGTTCTTGTTCGTTCATGATATCATCTAGTGACGGAACTGGCGGCTGTAAACCTTTGCGATCGTTTCTAATTAGGTTTAGAAACATTTGATACAAACTTGTAGACAATAGTTCTGCTTCTTCATTGGTATCTGCAGCTATTATATTCAGACAAACCATTGTTTTTGGTTTGTCTAAATATTCTGAAGGCTGGAAATTTTCGCGGTAAAATTCAAATGCTTGGATCATTAGCTTTGGTGCAAAGTGTCCGGCAAAAGCATAAGGCAATCCGTAAGCTGCCGCTAAAGCCGCGCTGTCCATGCTTGATCCTAAAATCCAAATTGGGACTTTTAAGCCTTCGGCTGGAAATGCGCGTACTTTTCCAGTTTCATTTTCGCTTGAAAAGTACTCTTGAAGTTTGCTTACGTTTTGCGGAAAACGCTGTGCCTGCTCAAAAAAGTCTTTTCGAATTGCTTCGGCAGTTGGCTGATCTGTTCCCGGCGCTCTTCCTAAACCTAAATCGATTCGGTTGGGATAAAGGGTTTCTAGAGTTCCAAATTGTTCGGCAACTACTAAAGGAGAATGATTTGGAAGCATGATTCCGCCAGAACCTATACGGATATTTTTGGTCTGACTTGCTACATAACCTATCAAAACAACCGTTGCTGTACTGGCAACGTGTGCCATATTGTGATGTTCTGCAAGCCAAAATCGCTTGTATCCTAAAGTATCTGCTAATTGCGCTATGTCTTTTGTTTTTTGAAATGTTTCTTTGGCATTGCTATCCTGAGTGATGATAGCGAGGTCTAATAATGAGACTGAAATTGGGTTTTTCATATAAAAAATGCTAGTCTACAAAATTAACTCATTTATACGGATGCCTTTTGTTTTCTAATGTTAATAGATTTATAATATTTCTAAAACGCTTCAAGAATATAATTTTTAATAATTAATTATTGTTTTACGATAATTAATTATACATTTGCAATATCAATCTAACTTTTCTATATATGAAGACAACTCATATTGTATCCAAAATATTATTTTACTTTACCCGATTTTTGTCTGTGATTTATTTCTTTTTGGCCGGATATTCTGTTTTTACATTAATTACAGGATTGTTTCTGACATTTAAAGACAACGGAAAGTATTTTCAGGTTTGTTATCCTTTTACTTCTCATCCTCTAATGCTTGGTGATTATAATCTGCCCTATATTCTTTTTGACTTTTTAGCTCCACTCAGTTTATACGGCCTTTTCTTTTTATTGAGCAGTAATGTTTTTAAGGTGTTTTTTCAGCCTAAATTATTTACTGTGAATGGAATTTCTCATTTAAGGCGTTTCTATTTATCCAATTTATTAATTCCGAGTATTGTAATATTTGTGGCTTTCTTTTTTGTTCCGCTGGATAATGAAGTTTCGCTTTTTATTCTATTGCACGGAATGCTTGGCGTTTTCGCTTACTTTTTAGCAGCCATTTTTAAACAAGGTTTAAACCTTCAGAACGAACAAGACTTATTTATATAACTATGCCAATAATTGTAAATGTTGATGTAATGCTTGCCAAACGCAAGATGCAGAGTAAAGAATTGGCAGAAAAACTAGATATTACGCCTGCCAATTTATCGATCCTGAAAACTGGAAAAGCAAAAGGAATTCGATTTGATACTCTCGAAGCTATTTGTAAAATATTGGATTGCCAGCCTGGCGATATTTTAGAATACGTGGCAGAATAGCTTTCTTTTAAATCTTATTTCACTCTTAATAAATCGTTTTTTGAAGCCGACAGGCATTCTATTGCCTAAATTTTTCAAATCATAGTTTAATTCAATCATCTAAATCAATCAAAAAATGAACAGTTTATCAATCCAAAATCTCAGCAAAACGTATGAGAACGGCACAAAAGCGATTGACAATTTATCGCTTGAAATTACAAACGGAATGTTTGGTTTACTTGGCCCAAACGGCGCTGGAAAATCGACTTTAATGCGGACTATAGCTGCTTTGCAAGAACCAACTTCGGGAAGTATTGAATTTAACGGAATTAATATTCTGGAAAACCCAATGTTCATCAGGCAAAATCTGGGTTATCTGCCTCAGGAATTTGGTGTTTATCCTAAAATTTCTGCTTATCGCTTGCTCGATCATCTGGCGGTTTTAAAAGGAATTGTTGATAAAAAGGAACGACACGATCAAATTTTGTATTTGTTGCAGCAGACCAATTTACTCCAGCATAAAGACAAAGCGGTTCATTCTTTTTCCGGCGGTATGCGTCAGCGCTTTGGAATTGCGCAGGCGTTATTAGGAAATCCTAAGATTATCATTGTGGATGAGCCCACTGCGGGACTTGATCCCGAAGAAAGAAACCGATTTAATAATTTGCTGAGTGAAATTGGCGAAAGCATTATCGTGGTTTTATCGACTCATATTGTAGAAGACGTTCGTGATTTATGCCCCAAAATGGCGATTATCTCTAACGGAAAATTGATTTTAGAAGGAAAACCAAACGAAGCGATCGATTCTTTGAAAGAAAAAATCTGGATGAAGGCGATTGTGAAAACAGAACTCAAGGATCATCAATCGAACTTTAATATCATTTCGTCCAACTTAAATTCAGGGAAAATCAATATTCATGTTTTTTCAGATGAAAGGCCAGATTCTGGATTCGAATTGATATCGCCAGATTTAAGCGATGTTTATTTTAGTGTTTTAGCTCAAAATCAACTTAAAAATTAGTGTTATGCTTTCTAAATTAATTCAATTTGAATGGCATAACAATACCAGAAGCTGGACTTTTTATGCCACGTTTATTATTTATTTGATTTTAGGATTTTTTGTGAGTGCTTTTGCGAATTTCTCTTTTTCGGGCGCTTATAAAAATAGTCCGTATGTGCTTACGTATGCGATTGGTTTGATTTCGCTAATAACGATATTTTCGATTACACTTCAGGTTGCGCAGAGTTTTTTAAAGGAATATGAAACGAAATTCGATTCGATTATTTTCTCCTCTCCTATTTCTAAGTTTCATTATTTAGCTCCAAAATTTATTACAGCATTTATAATCGCCGTAGTTTCTTTTGGAATGTTTATCGCAGGAATGATCATTGGACACCAAATGTCATGGCTTTCTAAAAGTGAAATTGGTCCTTTTGAAATAATAAATTATCTCTGGCCGTATTTTGCAATTGTGATTCCGAATATTTTCTTGTGCCTTTCTATATTGACGGCTTTGGCTTGGCTTACGCGAAGTAAACTTTTTATTTATGTTGGCGGTTTATTAATTTATATCTTATATATCGCGGGTTCGATTTTTTCTAATTCGCCCATATTTGCAAATGCTTCTCCATCTTCGGCGAAAGCCATGTCTTTGGCTGCAAAAATAGACCCGTTTGGTTTGGCAGCGTTTTTAGAACAAACGAGATATTGGACTTCAATTGAAAAAAATACGGAACTGGTTTCGCTTTCGGGAAATTTTTTATTCAACCGATTATTGTGGATTTCAGTTTCCCTGCTTTTACTTTTTGTTTCGTATCGCTTGTTTTCCTTCCGAAAAACGAAATCCAAAAAGGTAAAAACGCCTAAAGTTATTTCAAAAGAAGCAAAAATCTTTTCTTCGGAAATTCCAAAAAACATCGAGTTCAAAACTTTCAGACATAATTTTGCGGTTTTTAAAAGCAATATCAAACTGGATATTTTTTTAGTTCTTAAAGGAATTCCGTTTTTATTGATTGTTCTTTTATTTTCGGGATTATTAGCAATCGAAATTTCGGATGAAATTGATGGTGGCATTCGATTAGCCGAAAAAATTACCGATACGGCTTTGATGATTACTACAATAATGGATCGTCTGCCTTTTATTCTAATTTTAATTCTCCTTTTTTACAGCAGTGAATTATTAAACCGAAGCGAAAATTCGAGATTTGAAATGCTGGAAAATACCGCACCGTATTCTCAATTTGTAGTTTTAATATCCAAATTGACAGCACTTTTTATCATTCCGTTACTCATTATTAGCATTAGTATTTTGATTGGATGCGCCTTTCAGATTGTGAATGCCAATGCTCCAATCGAAACTGGTCTTTATCTTTCTTTGTTTTATTATCTCGGATTTCCGTTGTTGTCGATTTCGATTTTAGTAATTGCAATTCAAACTTTTATTAAAAATAAATACATCGGACTTTCGATAGCTTCTTTTGTCTGCATTTTGTTTTGTACGGGAATTGGAGAACAATTGGGAATTTCGCATCCTTTACTACGATTTGGAAATGCTTTTAAAAGAGAATATTTTGATATGAATGGTTTCGGAAAATATACTTTTCCGTTTCATATTTCGGTGTTATACAATTTCGGATTGGCTTTACTGCTTCTTACTTTGACAGGAATTTTATGGAAAAGAAATGCTTCAATCGTAAAAACCTTTCGGAGAAATTCATTTAATGGTATTCAAAAAGTAACTTTCTCTTTGGGAATTATTCTTTTTATTGGTTTTGGAAGTTATCTTTTTTATAAAACGAATATCGAATATCCATATTTGACAGAAGACAATCAGAATAATTGGAGCGAGCAATATGAAAAGCAATTTAAAAAATATAACAATCTGCCTCAGCCTATGATTGTTGCTGTAAGAAGTAAAGTCGATTTATTTCCTGATGAAAATCGTTATGAAGTAAAAGGCACTTATGAATTAATCAATAATTCTGAAAAATCTATTGATAGTTTACTCCTATATATAGATCGAAATTCGAAACTGACTTCTGTTGAAATTCCGAATTCGAAAAACCTAAATGATGTTTCGGCATTTCATCATTATTGGTATCGATTAGAAAAACCTTTGAAACCTCAGCAGAAAATGAAAATGAATTTTTCTTTTGAGTCTTCGTGGTCGCCATTTAAAGGACATACTGCTTTTAATTCTATAATCGAAAATGGATCGTTTATGCGAATAAGCCGTTACTTTCCGCTTTTTGGTTATCAGGAATCGAATGAAATCAGCAGTAAAAAAGAACGAGCAAAAAGGCATTTGAAACCGCAGACGCCTCTTAAAAAACTGGAAGACAAATCGGAAATTAAATATGATTTTGTTGATTATGATGCTGTGGTTTCGACTTCTAAAAATCAGACGGCGATTGGCGTTGGAGATTTAATTGGAAATTGGAAAAAAGACAACCGCAATTATTTTCATTATAAATCTAATGGTAAGATTCCTTTTCGATTTGCTTTTTCTTCTGCTGAATATAAAATCCAAAAAACGAATTATAAAGGTATTTCGATTGAAGTTTTTTATGATAAAAGACATTCGAGAAACATTAAAAAACTAATTCAGGATGTAAAAAACACTTTAGATTACTGCCAAAATAACTTTGGAAAATATCCATACAAAACAATTCGTTATGCCGAAGTTTCTGCTTTCGCCGATGGATTTGCAGCAACTTCATATCCGTCTACGGTTTTTATGAAAGAGAATTTCGGATTTTACAGCAACCTCAACAACAAGGATAAGGAAGATGTAATTAATCAATTAACGGCGCATGAATTGTCGCACGAATGGTGGGGAAATTCACAAATAAGTCCGGAACAAAAAGAAGGAAGCTGGATTTTGACTGAAACTCTGGCGCAATACACCGAACTGATGTTGTATGAAAAAGAACATGGCTTGGAAAAAGCGCTCGAAACTTTAAAAATTCATTTGGATTTATATTTGAGCAGCCGAAGTTATGATCCCGAAACGCCTTTGTATAAAACAAATTACGAAACTCCGCATTTACCTTATGATAAAGGAATGCTGGTAATGCATCAGCTTCGGGTTTTAATTGGTGAAGAAAAAGTAAATCTGGCTTTGAAAAATTTTCTGAATCATTATAAATATCCAAATCCGTTTCCTGATTCTGAGGCTTTATTAAAAGAAATTTATGCTGTTACAGATAAAAAACTATATTCTAAATTAGATCAAATGTTTAAGCAGATTATTAGTTATTCTTCAAAAATAGAATCGGTTGCAAGTATTAAAAAGAATGTTTTTTATGAGGTCTCTTTTAAAGTTGATTCTAAAAAGTATCTGGAAAATGCGACCGGAGAACGAAAACAAATTGCGAATGATGCTACAATAGATATTGGTATTTATGATGAAAGCGGAAAATTGTTTCTTTATCCTTTTGCCATCAAAAACAATAAAATTGAAGGGAAATTAAAACTCAAAACAAAACCTCAACGCATTGTTATTGATCCTTATTTAATGAATATTGATACTTTTATAAAGGACAACGAGAAAGAAATAGATTAGTTTTTTTTGCCACGAATTTCACGAATTTCCACTAATTTTTAATTTTAGTTTTTCGCAAATGCTCAAAATATAGCTCGCGGTTTCAACCGCGGGAAACGTTACGAATAGGTGTAATTATATATTATGTACCCGTGGTTGAAACCACGGGCTATGTTTGAAATAAAAACCAGTCAAAAAATAGGAATTAGATAAATTCGTGAATTCGTGGCAAAAAAAATTATTTCAATTGAATGAAAATCTGTTTATGAGTTGATTTTCCGTCATCTTTAATTTTTAAATCTTTGTTAGATTCGATTTCAAATTTTGAAGAAGTATCTATTGCTAAAGAAATATCACGATTCCTAAAAGTTCCTGGAATTTCCGGAAGTTTAATTGTAACTATTACTTCTTTATTTTTCTGCTGAAAATCGACTTTAATTCTGTCTCTTAACCAAATGTATTCGTAAACTTCCTGCCACGGCGCCATCCAGATTGAGTCGTTTCCTTTTTCTCCGTATTTATTGGCAAGCGTTGCCATATAGTATTTGAAATCAGGAAAACGCATACTTAGATTCCATAAATTTGTATTTCCCGTTCCGTGCGTGAATTCGTTAAACCAAACTGGATTTGGCTGTTTTACAATCGAATCTATAGTTTTTAAATAACCATCCATTGTTTTAAAAGTGATGGTATCATTTGAACTCTGAACAAAAGTTCGAGCAGAAATCATTTTATCTAAATCTACCTTGTCATCTACTTTAAAAACTGGCCCTACACCGTAATAAGAAGCAACTGATAAATTTCCATTGGCCAAAGCTTCTTTTTCATATTCCAAATAATATTTATCATCTCCTTCTCCACCCGGAACCACAAAATGCGACATCGTAAAATCAAGATTTTGATTTATCGAAGTGATATTTTCGGTTACTTCTGTCAAATAATTCGTTCCGTATTTTGTGGCATGATGAAAACTGTGATTTAAAATATCCCAACCCGCATTATACATTTCTTTTACTTCTTTCCACGAAAGATGTCCACGATTTTCAGGCAAATCACGAATTGAACCTCCATTGATCGCTAACGCTAATTTAAACGGAATTTTATTTCCCATTCCGTCCGAATAGAAAAGTCCTTCCGAAGTTGTTTCGTCTCCTCCTTGATCAATTTTCCATTCGTTAATTGATGAATTACTGATTTTTCCTCCATTCAATAATGGAAAAGCAGTTAAATAAGCCGATCTGTAACCATCGTCAAGTGTAAAACTGTAAGCCAAATGTTTGTTGTATTTTAATTGCGAAACAGCAATTTTAATTTTATCTGCCGATTTTAGTTTTATTTTGAATGAAATGGTCTTTGGTTTTGAAGAATCTTTTTCGATAATTCCATTTGAAAAACTAGTAAAGCTTCCTAAGATTAAGAAAGCTATTATAAGGAGAATTCGTTTTGACATAAATTTTAGTGGTTCATTTTCGACTTAAAAGTACATTTCTTTTTCAAAAAAATATTTTAAAACTGATTCTACTGCTTAAAATAATTTCTATCGATTCAAAAAAGTGAACAGATTTTAAACCTAACTTTGTACATCAAATACCAAAATTTGATTTAGCATCTCTGTAAATGACACACAAAATTTTAATTATAGACGACGAAGAAAAACTGAGAAGTCTGCTGGTTCGTATTATAAAATCGGAAGGATTTGAAGTTTTTGAAGCCAAAGATTTGAAATCCGGTTTTAAAAAACTGGAACAAACGGATATTGATGTTGTTTTATGTGATGTGAAACTGCCTGACGGAAATGGCGTTGATTTTCTTCAAAACATAAAAGGAAGTTTTCCGCTGACAGAAGTTATTCTGCTGACTGCTTTTGGGAATATTCCGGATGGTGTTCAGGCAATGAAAAATGGCGCTTTCGATTATATTGTAAAAGGCGACGACAACGACAAGATTATTCCGCTTCTTTATAAAGCGGTTGAAAAAGTGCATTTGCAAAAAAAGGTGCAGCAGCTTGAAAAACGCATTAACGATAAATATTCTTTTAATACCATTGTTGGAAAATCGAAAGGAATAGAACAGGTTATTGATCTTGCCCAAAAAGTAGCCAAAACAGATTCGACTGTTTTACTGACTGGCGAAACTGGAACAGGAAAAGAAGTTTTTGCACAGGCCATTCACGAAAACAGCAATCGTGTGGGGAAATCTTTTGTGGCATTAAACTGCAGTACTTTTACAAAAGAAATTTTAGAAAGCGAACTTTTCGGTCATAAGCAAGGTGCTTTTACGGGAGCTGTAAAAGATAAGAAAGGTTTTATTGAAGAAGCAAATGGCGGAACTTTATTTCTGGATGAAATTGGAGAAATGCCAATTGATCTTCAAGCGAAATTATTGCGTGTTTTAGAAACTTCTGAATATATCCCTGTTGGCGACACTACTCCAAAAAAATCAAACTTTAGATTAATTGCCGCTACAAATAGAGATTTAAAAACAGAAAGTGACGAACATCGATTCCGTTCTGATTTATATTTCCGTTTGAATATCTTCGAAATTAAATTGCCTTCTTTAAGAGAAAGAATTAAAGATATTGCCGTTTTGACAAATCATTTCGTGAAACAGTTTTCTGAAAAAACGAATAAAAAAACATTACAAATCTCTGATGATTTTCTGCAGAAATTAGAAAATTATTCCTGGCCTGGAAATATCCGCGAACTTAAAAACATCATCGAAAGATCGGTTATTTTGAGTAATGGCGATACTTTAACTTCGGATGTTCTGCCTTACGAAATGCAACATCAAGCGGAGAAAAACACTAAATCTATGTCGGCTTTCTCGATGCAGAGTGTTGAAAAACTTCATATTCAAAAAGTTTTAAATTATACAAAAGGAAATAAAGCAGAAACCGCACGATTATTAGAAATTGGAATTGCGACTTTGTATAGAAAACTGGAAGAATATGGAATTGAAAATTCCAAAATTTAAAAAATTCCATATTCCAATATTAATGGCAAATTTCAACATCAATTTTTAAAGCTTCGGAGAAGCGTAATATTTATAGATTATTTATTGCCAATTATAAAAAAAGCTCCAGAGGAGCGACACCTACGTAATCAAAAAAAATATGCCGCCCCGCTGGGGCTCTGATAAATGTGGATTCATCATTTCTATAAATATTTTGCTCCTCCGGAGCTTGACAATAACATATCAAAACGAGAAAAGCTTATCAAAATGATAGGCTTTTTTTATGCCTGATTTTTGGCATAAAACTACATTCCTTTTATTGACAGCGCTTTAGCTGTAACTCAACTTTTTCGGAACATATTTTGGCATAAGGAGGGAGAACATTAAAATTCATTCCAAATGAAAACTCAAGTTACCTCAATCTACAAACAAGCTGAACGCTTTGCCGAAATCACCAAAAAATCGATTATTTCCGGCAATATCGTGAGAGCAAAGAAATGTCTGGCTCTTGCCGAACGTTTGTTTATAACCGGAAGCATCGAAACTAAAAATGCCATTTCTAATGTGTATGTTTTTTCGGTTTCTTCTTTTATGGAAGTGCGCCACTGCAATATTTCACACCTATTTCCGCAGACACTTAAAGCGGAATATATCAAGCAGGTTAATGCCTCTGGTGTTTAATCACTTAATCGCTCCAACATAATCTAAATCTGAATTCTAAAATCTAAAATAATATTATGATCACTTTTCTTTTACTCGGGCTGGCCGTCGTGCTGTTTGCCATTTGTTTTCTTTCTGTTGAATTTTTTGAAAAAATCTAAATCATGACTGCACTATTTATTATTTCAATCGCCGTTTTCGTGTATTTGGTTTATGTATTAATCAAACCTGAAAAATTTTAATAATGTAAAAAGTTATAAGTGAGATGTTAGATGTTATGCGTCCGTCTCATTTTTACAAATTACATCTTACATTTTACAAAAACTCACATATTATGAACACAGAATTATTAGGCGTCATTGGTATTTTTCTCCTCACCATTGTTTTAGCTATTCCTTTAGGAAAATATATTGCTAAAGTTTATTTAGGAGATAAAACACTTCTTGATCCGATTTTCAATCCAATTGAAAAATTTATTTTTAAAATCAGCGGTATTAATTCGGCTGAAGAAATGAACTGGAAACAACACTTAAAAGCACTTTTAAGTATCAATATGGTTTGGTTCTTTCTTTGCTTTTTTGTCTTATTATTTCAAGGTTCTTTACCTCTAAACCCAGACAACAATCCTTCGATGACGCCTGATTTAGCATTTAATACTGCTATTTCATTTATTGTAAACTGTAACTTACAGCATTATTCGGGCGAAAGCGGGGTTTCTTACCTTTCACAAATCGTTTTGATGTTCCTTCAATTTGTTTCTGCCGGTATCGGAATGGCTGCTGCCGCTATGATTTTCACAGCAATGAAAGAAAGAACGACAGAACAATTAGGTAATTTTTACAATTATTTCATTAAAAGCTGTACTCGTATTTTATTACCACTTTCAGCAATTGTAGCTGTTGCGTTAGTTTTCAGCGGTACTCCAATGACTTTTGAAGGTAAAGATGCTATTACAACCCTTCAAGGTGACCATGTAGAAGTTTCTCGCGGACCTGCTGCAGCCTTTATTGCTATTAAACATATTGGTACAAATGGTGGTGGATTTTTTGGAGCTAACTCAGCGCATCCGTTAGAAAATCCAACTTATTTCACCAACGGAGTGGAGCTTTGGGCGCAAATGATTATTCCATTTGCCATGATTTTTGCACTTGGATTTTTCCTAAACAAAAGAAAATTATCGAATATTATTTTTGGTGTAATGACTGTCGGATTTTTGCTTCTGGTTGTTCCAACAATTATAAGTGAAATCAACGGAAATCCAGCCATCGAAAAAATGGGTATTGCACAAGCAACCGGAGCGATGGAAGGAAAAGAAGTTCGGTTTGGTCCTGCAATGTCAGGTTTCTGGAGTATTGCTACAACCGTAATTTCTACAGGTTCTGTAAACAGTATGCACGATAGTTCAATGCCTATATCTGGTACTATGCAGCTATTATCTATGATGGTGAATGCCTTTTACGGCGGATGTGGTGTTGGTATTTTAAACTACTATATTTTTATTATTCTGGCTGTATTTATCTCTGGATTAATGGTTGGTCGAACTCCCGAATTTTTAGGTAAAAAAATCGAAGCGCGGGAAGTTAAAATTGCCGCTTTTATCGCGATTCTTCACCCTTTATTAATATTAGCCGGAACTGCTTTAGCTTCTTATTTTGCTGCACATGATACCGCAATGGGATATTGGTTCAACGGAAATGCAACAGGCTGGTTAAACAATCCTGGTAATCACGGATTCTCAGAAATGTTATATGAATATACTTCAAGTGCTGCCAATAATGGTTCTGGTTTTGAAGGTCTGGGAGATAATAATCCTTTCTGGAATATCACAACTGGAATTGTATTACTGTTAAGTCGTTTTATTCCAATCATTGGGCCATTGGCAATTGCAGGTTTACTGGCAGGTAAAAAATACATTCCAGAGAGTGCAGGAACTTTAAAAACCGACACCTCAATTTTCGGAATCATGACTTTTGCCGTAATCGCAATTATCGCTGCTTTATCATTCTTCCCAGCATTGGCTTTAGGTCCATTGGCAGAATATTTTGGAATGTAAAATGTGAAAAAGTAAAATGTGAGATGTAAAAACTCAAACTCAAATAACATCTTACAACTCACATTTTACTCTTTCACAAATAACAAATCATAAACGTGCTTCAAGATTCTTGATTAATCCATAAATAAGTTTTCCTATGACATCTAATTTTTCAATCAATTGTTCACATTCTTTTTCATTGAAAAAATCTAACTCCTTGCTTAATAAAATTAAAGTATCGAGTTCTGATAAAGAACCTAGCGAAATATGCAAAAAATGTATAAACTCTTTTGTCCCTTTTCTTGCTGCTCCTTCTGCAATATTAACAGGTACAGAAACAGAAGCTCTACGAATTTGGGAAGTAATTCCAAACTTTTCCTCAGAAGGGAATTGTCTTGTAGCTAAATAAATTTCTTTAACGAATTCAAAACTTTTAATCCAAGAATTCAATTTTTTGTGTGGTTTCATATTTAAAATAATTATTTACAAAAGTAGGAAATTTCACATTTTACATTTAACATTTTACACAAAGAAAAATGACAACTAATAAATCCACATCATTGTTTGAAAGCAAACAGGTAAAAGAAGCCTTAGCGCAGTCTTTTGTGAAGCTTAATCCAAAGTTGATGATCAAAAATCCGGTAATGTTTACCGTAGAAATTGGAACTGCCATTATGTTTGCAGTCTGCGTTTCTATATTAATGGGAGCAACAGATCAAGGTAGTTTTACTTATAATTTAATTGTGTTTTTAATTTTACTGGCAACACTTTTATTTGCCAATTTCGCCGAAGCAATTGCTGAAGCAAGAGGAAAAGCACAAGCCGACAGTTTAAGAAAAACACGTGAAGAAACTCCGGCTAAACAAATCCTGCCAAACGGCGAAATTAAAAACATTAGTTCTTCGGCATTAAAAAAAGACGATATTTTCGTTTGTGAAGCAGGTGATTTAATTGCTGCCGATGGTGAAATTATCGAAGGTCTGGCTACAATCGACGAAAGTGCCATTACCGGAGAAAGTGCTCCTGTAATTAGAGAAGCTGGCGGAGACAAATCTTCGGTTACCGGAGGTACAAAAGTATTATCTGATAAAATTAAAGTAAAAGTAACTTCTGAGCCTGGTGAAAGCTTTTTAGATAAAATGATTGCTTTGGTTGAAGGCGCAAGCCGTCAGAAAACACCAAACGAAATTGCCTTAACCATTTTATTAGCCGCATTTACTTTAATCTTCGTGATTGTGTGCGTTACGCTAAAACCGTTTGCCGACTATGCCAACGCACCCATCACGATCGCGGCTTTCATTGCTTTGTTTGTGTGTTTAATTCCAACTACAATTGGTGGTTTGCTTTCTGCGATTGGTATTGCGGGAATGGACAGAGCTTTACGAGCTAACGTAATTACAAAATCGGGTAAAGCGGTTGAAACTGCTGGAGATATTGATGTACTGCTTTTGGATAAAACAGGAACCATCACCATTGGAAACAGAAAAGCAACTAATTTTTATCCAACAAAAGGAATTTCTTTTGATGACTTTGTAAAATCAGCTGTTTTGAGTTCGCTTGCAGATGATACTCCAGAAGGGAAAAGTATTCTCGAATTAAGTGAAATGTTAGATGTAAAAAGTGAAACGAAAGCGAGCTTTTTAAAAACTACTTCTGATATTTCACATACCATCAAATTTACTGCCGAAACCAGAACTTCTGGAGTAGTATTAAAAGACGGAACTAACATTAGAAAAGGAGCACAAGATGCTGCTAAAAATATTGCACAGCAAGCTGGAAAATCTTTCCCAGAAGATACAGCACAACAAGTTATTACAATTTCGTCTAACGGAGGAACTCCATTAGTAGTAATCAAAAACAATGAAATTCAAGGTGTTATCGAGCTTCAGGATATCATTAAAACCGGTATGAAAGAACGTTTTGAACGCTTGCGCAGAATGGGTATAAAAACGGTTATGGTTACAGGAGATAATCCGCTGACAGCCAAATTTATTGCCGAAGCTGCTGGTGTTGATGATTTTATTGCCGAAGCCAAACCTGAGGATAAAATGAATTACATCAGAAAAGAACAGGCTGAAGGAAGACTGGTTGCCATGATGGGTGACGGAACAAATGATGCTCCTGCCCTTGCCCAAGCAAATGTTGGAGTTGCTATGAACAGCGGAACTCAAGCAGCAAAAGAAGCCGGAAACATGGTCGATCTTGACAACGATCCAACAAAACTAATTGAGATTGTTGAAATTGGAAAACAGCTTTTAATGACTCGAGGTACTTTAACTACTTTTTCTATTGCAAATGACGTTGCGAAATATTTTGCTATTGTTCCTGCTCTTTTTATTACTGCGATTCCTGCATTGCAAGGTTTAAATATTATGCACTTGCACAGCCCTGAAAGCGCCATTTTATCAGCTGTAATTTTCAACGCGATTATCATTCCAATTTTGATTCCGCTTGCGCTGAAAGGTGTTGATTATCGACCAATTGGAGCTAGTGCGATCTTAAAAAGAAACCTTTTGATTTATGGTCTTGGCGGATTGATTGTCCCTTTTATTGGAATTAAAGTAATTGATTTGCTTGTAACGCTTTTTATTTAGTGAAATGTGATTTGTAAAATGTAAAATGACAAACTCAAAAAAACAGATAACAATTTACAAATCACTTTTTACATCTAACATTTTACACTAAAAAAATGAAAAATCTATTTTCTATAATAAAACTTACTGTGGCTACTTTAATCTTATTCGCAGTTATTTATCCTCTTGCGATTTACGGAATCGCACAAATTGCTCCAAATCAAGGAAAAGGAGAAACTATTTCGGTTAACGGAAAAGTTGTTGGTTATCAAAAAATTGGTCAAAAGTTCGATAAGTCGAATTATTTCTGGGGAAGACCTTCGGCTGTTGATTATAATGCCGCAGGAAGTGCCGGAAGTAACAAAGGTCCAAGCAATGCCGATTATTTGGCTCTAGTTCAAAAAAGAATTGATACTCTTTTATTGGTTCATCCATACTTGAAAAAATCTGATATTCCGTCAGATATGGTTACGGCTTCAGGAAGTGGTTTAGATCCGAATATTTCTCCGCAGGGCGCTTTGATTCAGGTAAAACGAATTGCTAAAGAAAGAAAACTAGACGAAGCGAAAGTGAAATCTTTGGTTGAATCTAAAATTAATTCGGCTGTTGTTGGGCCAGAAACAGTTAATGTTTTGGAATTGAATGTGGCTCTTGATGCGCTTCGCTAAGATACTGAGTTTTTCTCCTGCAAGGTTTTTAAAACCTTGTAGGTATGAAAAATTTGCATCAACTATTATCACGAAGTAACCGTGTAGTTTTGTCATCCTGAGGGACGAAGGATCACACTAGTAGCTCGACAAAGATTGGCGATCATGCAGACGGAGTTTCTCGTGTGATCCTTCGTTCCTCAGGATGACAAACAGAACGTAAACTGAAACTTATAATTAATACCTACAAGGTTTTGTCCCGAAGCTTCGGGATTGCAGGAAACAAAACGCCTTTTTACCCCAAATGCCCTAGCCCCGATAGTAGTGGAAATCCTTTTGTGCCGGTCCCGAGGCTTCGGGAGGCACAAAAGATTGAAACGGATAGCGGGATTAGCTCCTAAAAAATCTACTAATAAATAATTGAATACCACAAAAATGAAAAAAATAATACTTACTGCTTTAATCGCTTTTGGTTACAGCAATTTACAAGCACAAGAAGAATCAAAAAGTCCGTTTACATTTTCAGGATATGTAGACGCTTATTACAGTTATGATTTTGGGAAACCGGAAAATCATACTCGGCCAAACTTTTTTTACAGTTATAATAAAAGCAACGAGGTAAACCTGAATTTGGGAATGGCAAAAGTGAATTATTCGAAAGAAAATATTCGAGGGAATTTTGCCTTGATGGCTGGAACTTATGCCGAATATAATATGGCTGCCGAACAAGGTTTATTGAAAAATGTTTACGAAGCGAATGTTGGTGTAAAGATTTCGAAAAACCATAATTTATGGATTGATGCGGGAATTATGCCTTCGCATATTGGTTTTGAAAGCGCGATTGGAAAAGACTGTCAGACTTTAACAAGAAGTATTTTGGCTGAGAACTCTCCTTATTATGAAACGGGAGTTAAAATTGGTTATACTTCTGAATCTGGAAAATGGTATTTGGCGGGTATGTACTTAAATGGCTGGCAGAGAATTGAGAAAGTGGAAGGCAATCAAACACCTGCTTTTGGAACTCAGGTTACTTACAAACCATCTGATAAAGTGGTTTTAAACTGGAGTACTTATGTTGGAAATGAACAGCCGGATATTGACAAAAAATGGCGTTATTTCAACAACTTTTACGGACAATTTAAAGTAACGGAGAAAACAAACGTAACGGCTGGTTTTGATGTTGGATCGCAGCAATCGGCTAAAAGCAGTAATAAATATGATACTTGGTTTTCACCCGTTTTGATTCTGCAATACAAACCGACAGATAAAATTCAGCTTGCAGCACGCGGTGAATATTATAGTGATGAAAAAGGCGTAATTATCGCGACGGAAACGCCAAATGGCTTTAAAACTTATGGGTTTTCAGCTAACTTTGATTACTTAGTTACTGATAATGTTATGTTTAGAATTGAAGCCAGAAATCTTTCAAGTAAAGACGAAATCTTTACAAATAAAGATAATCTTCCAACGGATACAAATACATTTGTAACGACTTCGCTGGCGATTTCATTTTAGCTTTAGGCTATAGGCTTTAAGCAGTAAGCTTTTAAAAGTTATACTGCCTAAAGCCTAAAGCTTATTGCTTAAAGCATATTTTTATGGAACAGAAAAATAATAACGCACAGCACTTTCTCGATTTAATTCAGAAATCACGAAAGGGAAAATTTAAAATCTACATTGGAATGAGCGCCGGTGTGGGCAAAACTTTTCGTATGCTTCAGGAAGCGCATTCGTTATTGAAAAACGGAATCGATGTGAAAATTGGCTACATCGAAACGCACATGCGAAAAGAAACACATGAATTATTAGCGGGTTTGCCTATAATTCCGAGACGGACTATTTTTTATAAAGGAAAAGAACTCGAAGAATTGGATGTTCAGGCGATTATCAACCTTCGTCCAGAAGTGGTTATTGTTGATGAATTAGCGCACACAAATGTTGAAGGAAGCAAAAACGAAAAACGCTGGCAAGATGTTTTAGAAATTCTGGAAGCTGGAATTAATGTAATTTCGGCTGTTAATATTCAGCATATTGAGAGTTTAAATGAAGATGTAAAACGAATTACAAACATTGATGTTCAGGAAAGAATTCCGGATAATGTTTTGCGATTGGCGGATGAAGTCGTGAATATCGATTTGACATCTGAAGATTTGATAGCGCGTTTAAAGGAAGGTAAAATTTATACTGCAGATAAAATTCAGACGGCTTTAACGAACTTTTTTAAATCGGAACAGATTTTACAACTTCGTGAATTGGCTTTGAAAGAAGTAGCGAGTCAGGTCGTTCGAAAAGTTGAAAATGAAGTTCCGAATCTTCATGCTTTACGACATGAAAAATTGTTGGCCTGCATAAGCAGTAATGATAAAACGGCCAAAATTGTGATTAGAAAAGCAGCAAGATTAGCCAGCTATTACAACGGATCGTGGTATGTTTTGTATGTAGAAACTCCGCAGGAAAGCAGTAATAGGATTGCACTCGACAAACAAAGGCATTTAATTAATAACTTTAAACTCGCAGTGCAATTAGGTGCGGAAGTAATTAAACTCGAGAATTCAAATATCGCCAATGCAATTTTGACAACCGTAGAAGAAAAACAAATTACAACTGTGTGCATCGGGAAACCACATTTGAATTTATTTAAAGTAATTTTGTCTACAACAATTTTTAGGCGTTTGCTAAACAAACTGTCTTTATCAAATGTCGATCTTGTTATATTATCGTAAAATGTTTTATGTGAGATGTAAGATGTTATTTTTCATTTTTCATTTTTCATTTTTCATTTTTCATTTCACATTTTACAAATAACATTTCACACAAAAATAAAATATGAGAATTAAAACCAAATTGAATCTGGGTGTTGGATTGTTATTTTTAATGATCATCATTCTCTCATTAGTAAGTGCTTATTCTGTTTTTTTGATTAAGCAGGACACTGAGAATATTCTGAAATCTAATTACAATACACTGGAATATTCGCGAAATATGATTTTTGCTTTAGACGGAATGAAATCAAATTCTAAAGAAACGATTCAGAATTTTGAAGAAAATCTTGAAAAGCAAACCCGAAATATTACAGAACCAGGCGAAAAACAAGCAACCGAAAAACTGAAAGCAAGCTTTATTCTTTTAGCTAAAAATAGCGCCGATGAAAGTGTAAAAGTGCAAATTCGTCAAGATATTTTTGCTATCATGAAATTAAATCTTGACGCCATAAAACAGAAAAGCGACATCGCCAAACAATCGGCTGAAACGGCAAATTTGTCTATTGCCATTGTGGGAACTTTATGCTTTTTGATTGCTTTTAATTTATTGGTTAATCTGCCAAATAATATTGCGAATCCGATTAAAGAATTAACGCTGAGTATTAAGGAAATTGCTAATAAAAACTATTCAGAACGTGTTCATTTTACAAGTCACAGCGAATTTGGAGATTTAGCCAAATCGTTTAATACAATGGCACAAAAGCTGGAAGAATATCATGACAGCAATGTTTATAAACTTCTTTTTGAGAAGAAACGACTGGAAACACTAATCAATAATATGAACGATCCTATTATTGGTTTGGACAATGAAGGAATTGTTTTGTTTGTGAATGATGAAGCGCTGAAAATTATTGGTTTAAAATCGGAAGATATTATTGGAAAACTTGCTTCTGAATTAGCGGTTTCTAATGATTTAATTCGTTCTTTAATTCTAAGAGAAACTGAAACTCCGAAAAAACAGCCTCTCAAAATTTTTGCTCACGGAAAAGAAAGTTATTTCGAAAAAGAAATCCACAATATCACGATAACGCCAACTGGAGAAGAAAAAGAAATCAATATTGGCGATGTAATTATTCTTCGAAATATTACGCTTTTTAAAGAATTAGATTTTGCTAAAACGAACTTTATTGCGACCGTTTCACACGAATTAAAAACTCCGATTGCTTCTATAAAATTGAGCCTTCAATTGCTTGAAAATGCTAAAACGGGCGATATGAACGACGATCAAAAACAATTGGTTGAAAGTATAAAAGATGACAGTCAGCGTTTGTTGAAAATTACAGGCGAATTGCTGAATTTATCACAATTGGAAACTGGAAACATTCAGCTGAATATTGGAAAAAGCAATCCACATGAAATTGTGAAATATGCCGTAGAAGCTGTAAAAGTTCAGGCAGACCAAAAACAGATTCAGTTAGTTGTTGATGCCAATGAAAATCTCAAAAACGTAAAAGCAGATGCTGAAAAAACAGGCTGGGTTTTGATTAATTATTTGTCAAATGCTATCAGATATTCATCTGAAAAAAGCACGATTCTTATTAAATTAAAAGAAGAAAATAATCAGATGGTTTTTCAGGTTATTGATACTGGAAAAGGAATTGACACTAGATATAAAGACAAAGTCTTCGATAAATATTTCCAGATTCCGGGAAGTCAAAAATCTGGAACGGGATTGGGTTTAGCGATCAGCAAAGAATTTATTGAAGCCCAAAACGGAAGTGTTGGGGTTGAGAGTAATTTAGGATTAGGAAGTACGTTTTGGTTTACGTTGAAAGTTTAGATTTTTTTTAGCCACAAAGGCGCTAAGTCGCAAAGTTTTTTTAAGCCACAGATTGCACAGATTAAAAGGATTTTTAATGGCTTTATCTAAATTTAATTATTTGCATCAATTTTATTACGTCTGTCAGTCTGAGCGAAGTCGAAGACCTTTCGTACTGTATAGCCCTTCGACTTCGCTCAGGGTGACAGTCAAAGCTCTATAATATTTAGCCAATCTTAATTCAATTATCTCATTTAAAACCAACAAATTAATATTCCCTTAAGGTTTAATTAAGCCCAAAATACCTGCGTCGAACATTCGTTAATTTTGTACAATATAACGACTAAGAAAATGTTCCACAAAACGATTTCCTTCCTATTTCTATTCGGATTATTTTCTGCGAATGCACAGCAAAATGATTCCATTGCAAAAATTGACAGCACGTCAAATCATTTGAAATTCAATTACAAACAATTAATTGCTCCATCAATTTTGATTGGTTATGGTGTAATTGGTTTGGAAAGTCATCAGCTTCTGAGTTTTAACTCGCAAATCAAAGAAGAAGTTACGGAAGATATTGACGAGAAAATCACAATTGATGACTTCTCTCAATACGCACCTGCAGCATCTGTTTACGCTTTGAATGCCTTTGGTGTAAAAGGAAAAAACAATATGCGTGACCGTTCTGTAATCTTGGTGACTTCCTACGCTATTATGGCAACAACGGTTTTGACTTTAAAATCGGTTTCAAATGTAGAAAGACCAGACGGAAGTTCGAATAATTCCTTCCCTTCTGGACATACTGCAACTGCATTTATGGGTGCCGAATTTTTATATCAAGAATACAAAGACAAATCAATTTGGTACGGAATTGCAGGTTACGCCGTTGCAACAGGAACTGGCCTTTTCAGAATCTACAATAACCGCCATTGGCTAACAGACGTCGCTGCTGGAGCTGGAATCGGGATTTTGAGTACGAAAATTGCCTATTGGATTAATCCGTATATCACTAAAAAATTGTTCAAATCATCAGCAGAAAATAAATCGACTTCTATGATAATGCCTTTCTATAATGGGCAGCAATACGGTTTAGGATTTGCTAAGGTTTTTTAAGTTTTTTTTGCCACAAAGGCGCTAAGTCGCAAAGTTTTTTTAAGCTCCAGATCGCACAGATTAAAAGGATTTTTGAAGGGCTTTGTGTAAATTTATTAGCCACGAATTCACGAATTATTTTAAATCAAAATTCGTGAATTGCTTCGCCTGTTCGCTATCGCTCGAGTCGTGACGGATTTTTTTTCTTCGAAATTATAGCTTCATTTCCATAATTGGCATGAATCTATTTTTTATGGAAGTTTCAAATTCACCGATTTTTGTAAATCCGATTTTCTTATAAAATTGTTCAGCATTTGGTTCTGAATCTAAAATGATTTTTTGACATTTTTCATTTCGCATTCTTTCCAAAAAATCATTCATTAAGAAAGAACCAAATCCTTTTCCTATATATTCAGGTAAAATAAATAAGTTGTCCAATTTTACCTGATTGTTTTCTAATCTTAAATAAGAATAATAGCCAATAATCTGATTTTCATCAATCAAATTAAAAACAGGATTTTCTTCGATATAATCTCTCGTGATTGTTAGATTATTATTCCATTTCTCCATTTGCTCATCCGAATATCCCCAATGCGCTTTTGACTTTTTGGTGATTTCCGTTAGACGGATATGATCTTCGGTTTTAGCTTTTTGGATGTTCATTAAAATATTGGTTTAAAGTAATTTTCTATTTTCGACAATTGCTTTTTCATATTCGGTTGAATCCATTTTCTGTAAATTATCAATCAAATAATCTATTTGTGCTAAACCAATTTCTTTATATCTTTTGACGTGTTCTTCGCTTAATTTAATTTCTCTTTGGACATCTGCTATTCCGCCTAAAAAGCACCAAAGAAAATATTCTTCATTAAACACCCGAAATATAAAATTCCAATCTTCAAAATATAAAATCTGTCCTTCTATAGCTGTAAAATTTAAGTAATTTTCAGCATATCTAAAACCTTCGAAAGCTTTGTTTGTAATTCTAATACTGACAAAACTCTTTTTACTGATTATTTCATTAATCTCTTCAACAGTCTTGTCATCAACACGATATGAAAATCGGAGTTCGTCCAGAAATTCTTCATCACTAATAAAACCAATAACTCTTAAAAAATTATAAAATCGTTTATCCCACTCTGCAAGTGTTAATTCTGTTCTTGTTATAAAACTCACTGTGCCTGTATAAACAATAAATATCATTACTCTTAATTTCTATAGTTAATGAACCTCTAAGCATTCGAAGTATTATTCTTAATCTCTCGAACTTCCCTTTTCAATTCTAAAAGCAAATCCTTCATTGCTCCAGTTTCTGTCATTTCTTGTTTTTTATCCGAACGGCCAATATTACATTCATATTCCCAAATCTCCAAAATATCAGAAGCTTTCACTTCATAATTCGGATAAAAGCTGTTATCGGATTCTAAAACCAAAGCGTTCTTTTTGTTTTTATTGAGACGCTTATATACCATTCCTTCATTTTTAGTAATAAGAATATAGGTTTTGCCGTCCATCACCTCTCCGAGTTTTTCTACATAACGACCAATAATAATAGAACCATCTTCGTGTGGAGGCATTGAATCGCCTTCAACGGGAAATCCGCGATGTTTTCCAGGTCCTAAAAACGGAAGTGTAATCTGCTGTAAACTTTCAATATATTCTGGATCAGCATATCCGTTGAGGTAACCTGCTTTTGCTTTTTGAGATACAATTTCGATATAATTCTCTCCAAAACTATCCACTTGAATTGGTAAAATAAGTCGGTTGCCTTCCAGTTTTATCAAATTTTGCACATCAATTTTACGTATATCGACAGATAATATCAAGTCAATACTCATGTGAAAATATAACGCAATCTTCTTTAGAATATCATACGGTGCTTCCGAAGTTCCATCTTCGTATTTCACGTATCTTCCTCTTGTAATACTAAGGTTTTCAGCTAATTTCTCCTGTGATATTTTATGCTTAACCCTTAACGCTCTGATGTTGTCTGAAAATAAGGACATAATAAATTTGTTATAATTTGGAACAGCAAATATACTAAAAATGTTATTATCTGGACTAATTTTGCCTTATACAAAGAATTATTTTTTTTTTGAAGTGATTACGAAATTGAACAATATAAATGCCACAAAATCAATTGAACTATACTCTCCAGATATAAGTTCGGAAGTAAAATTGCCTTTTTTTGACGTTGGTATCAGCGCTGGTTTTCCTTCGCCTGCTGATGATTTTATAGAATTATCCATTGATCTCAACAAAGAATTTATTAAGCATAAATACACCACTTATTTTGCCAGAGTAAAAGGGCATTCTATGAAAAATGTGGGCATCCATGATGGTGATTTATTGATTATTGATAAAAGCCTTGAACCACAAAATAATAGAATCGCTATTTGTCAGATCGATGGAGAATTTACAGTAAAACGCATCAGAATGGAAAAAGAGATTATCTGGCTTATTGCCGAAAATGAAGATTATAAGCCTATAAAAGTGACTCCAGAAAATAATTTTGTGATTTGGGGAATTGTGGTTCATTGTATTAAAACTTTTTAAGTTATTGTCAGTCTGAGCGAAGTCGAAGACCTTTTATACGATAAAGCCCTTCGACTTCGCTCAGGGTGACAAAACAGAAATAGAAATAAAAAACAAATTAAAAATGTTTGCTTTAGTCGATTGTAACAATTTTTATGCTTCTTGCCAAAGAGTATTTGAACCGCATTTAAGAGGAAAACCTATCGTTATTCTATCTAACAATGATGGCTGTGTTATTTCGCGTTCTGATGAAGCAAAGGTTTTGGGAATACCAATGGCTATTCCTGCTTTTAAATATGAATCCATTTTTAAGGAAAAGAACATTTTTGTCTATTCTTCAAATTATCCGCTTTACGGCGATATGAGCAATCGGGTCATGAATCTGCTTCAAACTTATACTCCGGAAATCGAAATTTACAGTATTGACGAAGCTTTTCTAAAATTTTCTGGCTATGATTTATTCGATTTAAACACATTGGGTTTAAAAATGCGAAAAGAAGTCACACAAGGAACAGGGATTCCTGTAAGCATAGGTTTTGCTCCGACCAAAGCTTTAGCTAAAATGGCGAATAAAATTGCCCGAAAATTTGCTGATCGTACGCAAGGTGTTTATTGTATTGATTCTGAAGAAAAAAGAATTAAAGCATTAAAGTGGACAAAAATTGAAGATGTTTGGGGAATTGGGCGAAAGCTCGCTAAACGACTGAAAGCAAGAAAAATCAATACAGCTTATGAATTTACGCAACTTCCGGATGCCTGGGTAAGAAAAGAAATGTCTGTAGTCGGACTTCGATTAAAACATGAATTAGAAGGGAAACCAACTTTGGATTTAGAAGAAGCCGCTGATCGAAAAATGATTGCCACTACGAGATCTTTCGAAAAAAGATATACTAATTATGAAGAAATATCAGAACGAATTAGCACATTTACAGCTTCTTGTGCCGAGAAATTAAGAAGACAGAACTGTCATTGCAATATGGTAACTGTTTTTATACAAACTAGTTTCATAAAAAACGAAGAATCTCATTATTCAAGAAGTATTACGATTACAACAGATTTCCCAACCAATTCTACGATAGAACTTAATGCAGCTGCTCAAAAAGGATTTAAAGCTATTTTTAAAAAGGGCTACCGTTATAAAAAAGCAGGCGTAATTGTAATGGGCTTAACGCCAAATAGTGAAACACAACTGAATTTATTCAACACTTCAAATCCTAAACATCAACCTTTAATGAAAGTAATTGATGAAATGAATCGGAGTTATGGCAACAATAAAATTAAATTCGGCGTACAATCTTTAGGTAGACAATGGAAAATGAAACAAAATAGATTATCTCCAAAATTTTCTACTCTCCTTAAAGATGTTATTACAGTTAAAGCTTAATTAAACAACAGAAAAAGAACATTTTACGTTATACACAAATGAAGAAGCAAGAATATGCCATAGTCGATATCGAAACCACAGGCGGAAATGCCAGTGGAAGCCGTATTACAGAAATTGCCATTATTATTCATGACGGTACAAATGTGTTGGATCGTTATGAAACACTTGTAAATCCTGAACAGGACATCCCACCTTCTATTTTTGGATTGACAGGAATTAACAACGAAATGGTAGCCAATGCGCCCATTTTTGATGATATTTCAGAGAAAGTTTTGGAAATGCTCACCGATCGTGTTTTTGTTGCACACAATGTGAACTTCGATTATTCATTCGTTCATCATCAACTGGAGCAAGCTGGTTTTCAATGGTCGGCAAAAAAGCTTTGTACAGTTCGTGCTGCTCGAAAAATCAAGCCTGGGTTAGGTTCTTATAGTTTAGGAAATCTTTGCAATTCTTTAAACATTAGTTTAGAGAACAGGCACCGCGCTGGCGGAGATGCCGATGCTACTGCTCTTTTATTTTCGCTTTTATTGGAATGGGATGATGCTGGAGAAATCGATAAAATGATCAAGAAAACAGCACAAGATCAGCGCTTGCCTCCAAATCTTCCTGCAGACGATTTTAATAATTTACCTGACAAACCAGGAGTCTATTATTTTTATAATCAAGCTAAAAAAGTGATTTATGTTGGAAAAGCTATCAATCTAAAAAAACGGGTTACATCGCATTTTACAGGAAATAATATCAATTCGCAAAGACAGCATTTTCTGAGAGATATTCACGGAATTTCTTTCGAAATCTGTGCTACCGAACTCATGGCACTTCTTTTAGAGTGCACCGAAATAAAAAAACTTTGGCCAACTTATAACAGAGCTTTAAAACGTTTTGAAGCTAAATATGGTATTTATCAATACGAAGCTCGAAACGGCTATAAATATTTGGCAGTTGGTAAATTGAGTAAATTTCAGACTTGCATTCATGAATTTAATAGTCAATATGATGGCATTAATTTATTGCGAACTCTAGCCGAGCATTTTGAAATCGATCATCGTTTTTGCAAATACACAAGGCCCGAAGAAGGTGATTTTTTCCAAAATAATGACACAAAAGCTTTACCAGACGTTTCATTTCATAACGAACAAGTTGATAATGCTATTGAATTTTTATTGAATAACAGACCAAGTTTTGCCATTATAGACAAAGGACGTTCTACAGACGAAAGAAGCTGTATTTGGATCGAAAATGGTCATTTTCATGGAATGGGCTATATTCCGAGAGATGTTGCTATCAACGATTCTGATGAGGTAAAAAATTATGTTACGCCTTATAAAAGCAATCAATATATTGAGCAGTTAATTTTTGCTTATGCAGAAAAACATCCGAGAAAAATATTCTTTAACAAACAACTTTTCATTTCCTAAATCAATAAAATAGAGCTGTAAAAAATCAAAATTATGACACTATTTAGCGATACCGAATTATTTACCACTGGACACGGAGGTAAAAAAATATTTGATCTTCCGGATTGCGAACTAATTCTGATTGAAAATTTCTTCAGCAAAGAAGAATCAGATTCTTTTTATGAAAGAATACTACGCAAAACGAAATGGAGAGAATATGAAATGGAAATTTACGATAAGACCTATACAGTTCCTAGAATGATTGCTTGGTATGAAGACAAAGACAATGCAGGAGCTGATCCAAATGGACCTGACTGGACATATGAATTATTAAAAATAAGAAGTCGAGTTGAAAAAGAAACGCAACTTGATTTTAACAGTCTTCTGTTAAATTTATACCGAAACGGAAAAGATGGCGTTGGCTGGCACAGCGATCGTGAAGACAATTCTGGTAAAGATCCAATTATAGCGTCTGTCACTTTTGGAGAAACGAGAATGTTCAAACTTCGTCACAAATTCCGAAAGGATATTCCGCTGGTTGAAATTCCGCTTCATCATGGTTCTTTCTTACTAATGGCGGGAACTACC
>Ga0160502_100454_pt1 | contig 27749 bp, 24 predicted proteins | sample DIDnMG_14_FD_108237 | JGI IMG/M metagenome (GOLD analysis project Ga0160502, IMG submission 108237) | Enriched soil microbial communities from UW Madison campus, WI, USA - DID2933_E24_Xylan MG | ecosystem: Environmental > Terrestrial > Soil > Unclassified | place: USA: Madison, Wisconsin... | reverse complement strand
TTTATCTGCAAGCATCTTTTTGATGTCTCCCAGATTTTTAGTGCTTTTAAAAAGCATGTGTTCTAACAAATGGGCCATTCCTTTTTCGCCATAACCTTCATTTCTAGAACCTACATTATAAACAATATTGACTACCATGTTACTTTGAGAAGCATCAGGAATCAAAAGAACTTTTAGTCCATTGTTTAAAGAATATTCTTTAACACCTTCAACATTTGTAATAAATTTAGGCACTTCTGCCTTTTGTGCGTAAACTGAGCTCAAAGAAATTAATGAGCAGCATAAAATTCCACTTAGTAATAGTTTTCTCATAGGTTTTGTTTATATTGGTTTAAGGATTAAAATATTCCTTCGCAACCAAATATAGTATTTTTCCTAAGTGCAGAAATCCTTGTTAACTTAGTTTTAGTATTTTACGGGATGCCGTAAAATATTCATTCTGAATTTCACAAATAATACAAAAAGAAAAAACCGAAACTATATTTAGCATATAGTTTCGGTTTTTTCCTTTATAATCTTAAGTTTTTAAACTGCCATTCCAGATTTTACAGATTCAAAATTTCCATTTAAATGGGCTGCATTTGCTCTTCCACTTGGATCTAGATTTTCCTGCCATTTTGGAATCCATTTACGAACAGTTTGCGCCGCGCTGACCTGTGGATAGTATTTATGAAAAATTGATCGATACAAGTAGGCTTCTTTCGTTGTTGGTGAATTATATGGAAATTCTACACTTGCACCTGCTAATTGCTCATCAGTAACTTGCGAAGCACAATATTCAATTAATTCATCAACCCAATTGTATCCTACTCCATCAGAAAATTGCTCTTTCTGACGCCATAAAATTTCTGAAGGCAAATAAGGATCTTCTGTATCAAAGGCTTTTCTTAAAATATATTTTTCAACGCCGTCGTAATTTTTCGGCTGTTTTTCTTCTGTTTTGATTCGAATAGCGACATCTAAAAATTCTGTATCTAAAAACGGAATTCTAACTTCAAGTCCATTAGCCATTGTTGTTTTATCTGCACGAAGTAAATCTGCTGTAAATAACTTCTGAACTCTTTCGATTGTTTCATCTTGAAATTCTTCTTCTGTAGGTGCATTTCTAAAATATAAATGTCCTCCAAAAACCTCATCTGCACCTTCTCCCGACAAGATCACTTTTATGCCTTGATCAGCAATAGCTTTAGACAATAAATACATTGGAACTCCAGATCTTACCGAAATAATATCATAAGTTTCAATATGATAGATTACTTTTTCTAAAACCTTAACTCCTTCTTCTACTGAAAAATGAATTTCGTGATGCTCTGTCCCTAAAAACTCGGCCGCTTTTCTAGCTGCAATATTATCAGGCGCATTAGCATCTAATCCGATAGAAAATGAATGTAGTTTTTGACCTTTCGCTTTTAATAATCGAGAAGTGATAGAAGAAATTAAAGAAGTATCTAATCCTCCTGACAAAACAACTCCTAAAGGAACTTCTGCCAACAAACGTTTACTCGTTGCCTTAATTAAACTCTCGCGAATCAAATCTAAGTCAAGAGGTTGTTTTGCATTTTTATGGTCTTCGTATTCTGGACGGTAATATTTAACAAAACCAGTTTTTGCTGTATAATAATGCCCCGGAGGAAAAGTAGAAAACGTTTTGCATTGATCTGCAATAGATTTCATTTCTGATGAAAAGTAAATTCTACCTCTTTCATCCAATCCATAATACAAAGGCTTCACCCCAATTGGGTCGCGTCCCGCAATATATTTGTCCCCGTCGATTACAACAAAGGCAAAATCTCCGTCCAATTTATTGCAAAAATCATATCCAAATTCTTCATAAAGATGTACAATTACCTCTGAATCTGACTCTGTTCTAAAAGTATGATTTTTTAAAACTGTATTTTTAAGCTCTTGATAATTATAAATTTCACCATCATGAACCATCCAAGCTTTATCCGTTCCTTGAATAGGCTGTTTTCCTGAGTTAAGATCAATAATAGATAAACTTTCATGACAAAGCACACTTCCATTTTCCATAATATGAACATCGCTTTCATCAGGGCCACGATGTGACATTCTTTCTGATAGTTCTTTTACAAGTTTGGGGTCTTTTCCTTTACCAATTACAGCTAATAATCCAGACATAATCTTTTATTTTATTATTCCATTTCCTTTTATAGTTCAAAATTTGGTTTGAACATTAAAAAAACATTAAAATTTTTCAGTGAAAGCAAAACTATGTATTAATTTTTGCTTTCAGCTATTAATTTGATTAAAATATTTAGCATTCGATAATAATACTGCAGATGCCAAATATATTAAAAGAAAGTCAAACATATACGTCTCAAATTTCACAAACATCTGAAATTGTATAATTTAACATCCTAAGACAAGAAAAACGCCCTCGGTGGAGAACGTTTTTCTAAAAAATATATACTAATTCTAAAAATTAAACTCTTATTTAGGCTTTAACATAAGCATCATCGTGAACGTTTGCTACCGCTCTACCAGATGGATCGTTTAAGTTTTTGAAAGCTTCATCCCACTCTAGAGCGATTTTTGTACTACAAGCTACACTTGCTTCTTGAGGTACACATAACGCCGCTGCGTCGCTTGGGAAATGCTCAGAGAAGATTGAACGATAGTAATACTCTTCTTTTGAAGTTGGTGTTTGCAATGGGAATTTAAATCTAGCGTTTGCTAATTGCTCATCCGAAACTTCTCTTGCTACTACTTCTTTCAAAGTATCAATCCAGCTGTATCCTACTCCGTCAGAAAATTGCTCTTTTTGTCTCCAAGCCACACTTTCTGGAAGCATATCTTCGAAAGCTTTACGAACAACCCATTTTTCCATTGGATGTTCTTTGTTGATCATTTTATCTTGTGGGTTGATGCGCATTGCAACATCCATAAATTCTTTATCTAAGAATGGCACACGACCTTCAATTCCCCAAGCTGCTAAACTTTTGTTTGCACGTAAACAGTCGTACATGTGAAGTTTACCTAATTTACGAACGTTTTCTTCGTGGAATTCTCTAGCATTTGGCGCTTTGTGGAAGTATAAATATCCTCCAAATAATTCGTCTGCTCCTTCTCCAGAAAGAACCATTTTGATTCCCATAGATTTGATCACTCTCGCCATTAACCACATTGGAGTCGAAGCTCTAACTGTTGTTACATCATACGTTTCTAAGTTGTAAATTACATCACGAACAGCATCTAAACCTTCTTGGATTGTAAATTTAATCTCGTGGTGAATAGTTCCAATATGATCTGCTACTTTTCTCGCTGCAGCTAAATCAGGCGAACCTTCTAAACCAACTGAGAAAGAGTGCAATTGTGGGTACCAAGCATCTGTTGTATCATCTGACTCAATTCTTTTTTGAGCGAATTTTTTAGCTACAGCCGAAGTAATAGAAGAATCTAAACCTCCAGATAGTAAAACTCCGTAAGGAACATCACTCATTAATTGTCTGTGAACTGCTGCTTCAAGCGCTTTTTTGATTTCTGGAATACTAGTTTCGTTGTCTTTAACCGCATCATAATCAACCCAGTCTCTTTTGTACCATTGTACAAACTCTCCGTCTTTACTTGATAAATAATGTCCTGGAGGGAATAATTCGATTTTTGTACAATATCCTTCTAAAGCTTTTAACTCAGAAGCAACATAGAAAGTTCCGTGCTGATCCCATCCAATATACAATGGAATAATTCCCATGTGGTCACGAGCTACAAAATACTCATCTTTATCAACATCATAAATTGCGAAACCAAAAATTCCGTTTAATTCATCAACAAAGCTTACTCCTTTTTCTTTATATAATGCTAAAATAACTTCGCAGTCACTTTCTGTTTGAAAGTTATATTTTCCTTCAAATTGTTTACGCAAATCTCTGTGATTGTAAATTTCACCGTTTGCAGCCAAAACCAATTTTTTATCTTCTGTAAATAAAGGTTGTTTTCCTGAAGCTGGATCCACAATAGCCAAACGCTCGTGAGAAAGAATTGCTTTATCATTGCTGTAAATTCCGCTCCAGTCTGGTCCACGGTGACGAATGATTTTTGACATTTCTAATACTTGAGGTCTCAACGCTTCGGCTTTTTGTTTCAGATCAAAGGCACATACAATTCCACACATAATATTCTATATTTTATTTTTTAAATTTTAATTTGATAGGGCAAAGATGGAGTATTAGTTACAATTGAAAAACACAAATAGTTATTTCAGTTACAAATTAAAACCATTATTTTAATTTTACATAAAAAATGTAAAATTCATAAGCAAAAATAAGCTTGAAACTTGAAAATTTTAATTTTGAGGTAAAAACTGCTTTAAAATGTAAAGTTCAACCTAGTTTTTTGAATTAATTTTTGAGTTATTTCAGTATCACTGAAAAATTCGTAAAGAGAAGAAGAAAAGGTGTTCTGGAATTGTATTTTATATAATCATCTAGGCGACATTCTTTCAATTTCGAGGAAAGAGAACTCCCAGTGACTCGACAAAGTTTTTTATTAATTAATTTCAAAGCATAGCCCGTGGTTTCAACCACGGGCTATGTTTTATAAAAGTTTGTCATCTTGATGAAGGAAAGATCACACAAGCAATTCTGCATGCTAAATCATCAATCTTTGTCAAGTTTCTAGTGTGATCTTTCCTTCGTCAAGATGACAAACTTTGCGGCAATCGACTTTGTCAAAGTTTAAAACTTTGACAAAGTTATTCGTAGACTAATTTAGACTATTCAACGCTTTGAATAGTATAATGCGTCTTATTAATCTCAAACTGAAACCCAACCTTATTTCCCATCAAATGATTTCCTAAAGGAGATTGCGGAGAAAGCGCAATAACATTAATTCCGTCAATAGCAATTTTTGGAAGCGCAACACTAACATATAAATAGATTCCGTTTGCTTTTACCAAACTTCCTAAAACAATATTTTCTGTAATTTTAAGCGGATCTATTTTATCTAAGACTGCAATTTGCGCAATTGATTCTTTTAATTTATTCGTCAATTTTTCCTGTTCGATGTGCATCATTGATAAAGCCGTTTCGTGTTTATCACCAGCTGAACCTTTTGCATCGTTTTTGGAATCTTCGGTCAAATTCGCAATCATGTCTCTAAAAACATCGATTCTATCCTGAACCATTTGTGTGTAATGGATATATATTTTTTCTTTGAAAGTCATTTTTTTGAAAAGGTACTAAGTTTCTGAGATGCAAAGATGCTAAGGTTTTTCTTCTTTGTCTAAATTTTATTCGAAAAAAGCTTTTGGATAAACTACTTCTCCACTAATACCAGATAACGCATTTTCTGTTAATGCCAATATCATACAGTTTTCAGCAGGAACATCAAATGGCATTTTGATATTGTATTTTTCACAAAGTTCATATCCAAACCTTGGATAATAATCCTGATGCCCTAATAAAATAACCGATTTATAGCCTAACCTTTTTGCAATTTCATGTCCGTGCAAAATAAGTTTAGAACCAATTCGTTTTCTTTGAAATTCTGGTAAAACCGAAACTGGAGCAAGTGCTAATGAAGGAAAGGTTTGGTATTCATTTTTTATCTGCAATTTGGTAAATAAAATATGTCCAACAATTTTACCATCAAGTTCTGCAACAATAGACAATTCTGGGATAAAAGCTTCAGAATTTCTCAGTCTTTCTACTAAAAACTGTTCTTTGTGATCGCTATATTCTACTTTTTCAAAAGCTTTTTCTATCAATTGAAATACACTTTCAAAATCATTTTTATTTTCTTGACGTAATGTAACTTCCATTTTATAAAATTAAAAAAAACAGCCACGAATTCACGAATCTACTCCAAAAAATTCATGAGTTCATGGCTGAAAAAAAAAGGCACTTTATTCTTTTATAAAATTTTTGTGCCTTAGTGTCTTTGTGGCAATAAGCCTAAAAATCAAATTTATAATTTGCGCCTCCTAAAACCTGGAATCCTTGTACAGGATAATTTAACCATTTTTCGTAAGCTTGATTTCCTATATTATTTAGTTTCAAGAAAAACGTCAAGCGTTCATTGAATTTATAACCTAAATGAGCATTCGCGTCAAAATAACTTTTTAGAGTTATTGTCTCGGCATTTAATCCTAAAGAAGTATTTGTCTGCATATCTTTTCTTTCACCTACATAAAACACATTCAATCCTGCATACCATTGCTTAGTTATATTAACGTCTAAAGTTGAACTTAATTTCATTGTTGGCAAATTCCATGCTTGAACATTGTTATCTGTACTATAACTATTGAAAGTTCCATTGATTCCAAAAGTTACATTTTGAGAGAAATCGGCTTTTAATTCTCCGTAGAAACGGAACGTTCTAATGTCTTCATAAACCACCCCAAATGAATTTCCGAAAGCGTAATCTTCGTTTGTAATTACTTCTGTATAATCATTTGCCTTAAACAATGCTTTATCTTTTTCATCCAAGTAAGAACCCGTCAAGTTATAATTTACATTGTTAGCCAACTTTCCTTTTAAACCCGCAAACACATTATATTGTGTACTAGACGGACGCATATTTAAAGTTGGAGATAAAAACGGATTTTCAGTTACAAAATCGGCATACGAATTCTGATTTAAACCGCCATTTACTCCAGTATAGAAAATCATCAAATCGCCAACTAATCTATAAGAAGCATTTACTTTTGGGTAGAAATAAAATTTGTTTCCGCTGTTTTCAGAATCTGCACTGTAATAAATTCCAGCTCCTAATTCTAATGTCCATTCGTTTTCATTGATTACAAAACTTGGCTCAATTCCAACATTTGTAAAACTATATTTTAAAGCTTCTGTATTATCCTGTAAATAATTATTTTTGAAAGAACCGCTTACATGATCTATAATAACGTTTGTTTTAATTGCCTGATCCATTACATCAACTGTAAAAGTTGGCTTTACAAAAAATCTATTTTCTGATGAAGAATAACTGTCTGAAAAATGAGTAAATTTTGTAGAAAGTTTACTAAAAATACTCTCCGTAAATTCAGCATTTCCTCCAAGCCAAATCGTATTATAAGAATGATCCGGATTGATGCTATTTACCAAATCATAACGCTGGTCTGGAATTGTAGATCCAAAATCTGATGGAAGTCCGTACCAATTGTAAATCTGGTTTTGGTAACCCAAATCTACAGCCCAAGCCGCATCTCTGTTATTTTGACCATAACCAATATTAATTGCTGTATCGTAGAATTCATCATTCAATTCCACATCTTTAATTCCGCCTTGAGAAGAATGATGGCGAAACATTCCTGCCACATAATCATTATTTCCTAAATCCTGATTTACGAATAATTCAGCATTTAAAGTACTGTAATTTCCAACGCCTAAAGTCGCATAATTATTAAATAATTTTTCTTTTTTTGCTTTTTCTACACCTTCCGCTTTTCCTTTTGAAGGCGTAAAAGTCGATGCCACAGGAACAGACAAAATACTGTATTTAATAACTTCTTTCGGCTGATTACCGCTGTCGTCAAGCGAAGGAATCTCTTTCACTTTAAAAGCATCTGAAATAGTCGGCGAATAAGGTTTTACCACATTTACCGTTTCAGTTCCAATACTTTCATTTTTCTTCTGCGCAATCGAAAACTGAGCTGTAAATAACACTAACAAAATGATTATTTTATGTCGGCAGTTTAATTTCATATTTATATTATTGTGTAAAATGTTGTTTGTAAGATGTAAAATGTGTTTTCAATCAATATTCTCTTTTCATGTTTACATCTTTCTTTTCACATTTCACTTTTTAGATTATCTAATTTTCTAATTATCTCAATTATCTAATTTCTAAGCTTCCCATTCTCCTTTGGCAACAAATTGGGCTTTCCCGCCTATATTGATATCATATTGATCGTCAGCCAATTTTCCTTTAAAATATATTTCCGAAGGTCTATTAATAAATTCTCCTTGATAATTGATAAGTTCAATTTCCTTGGTATTATATTTTAGCAAAGAAGCTTGCAAACAAGTACTCGCACTTCCAGTTGCTGCATCTTCCAACAATTGATTGTGCTCGATGTATAACAATCTGCTTGTTACTTTTGAACCTTCAAAATAATAAAAATACAAACCTCTGTGATCGGTTTTACAATGTTGCTTCATCCATTGATCGGCTTTATCTTTATCTAAAACCAAATTTTCTAAAGCCCTTCTGCTGCTCAACGGAACCATTACAAAAGCGCTTCCCGTTGTCACTTCCTGAACTGGAAATTGGTTTTCAAAATCGCTTACTTGCAGATTACTGAAATGTGTAAAATCTATTTTAGAAAAAGTATCCCAAAACTTTGGCTGCGCCGCTTTTAACCAGATCAAATCGCCTGATTTATTGATTGCGATTGGTCCAATTGGAACTTCTAATTTTATTTCATTAGGAGAATTTTCAAAAATCTTATTCATTAAAACCCACGAAGTACCAATAATTGGATGACCCGCAAACTGCATTTCGTGCGCTGGCGTGAAAATTCTAATTTCAGCTTTATTATTTTCTCTGTCTAGTTTGGTAACAAATGTGCTTTCTGCAAAATTAATCTCGCGTGCAATTTGCTGCATTTGCGCTGTACTTAAATTTCCTGCATCCATAAAAACTGCCAGCTGATTTCCAGCATATTTTTTATCAGCAAAAACATCAACTATATAAAAAGGTAAACTCATTATTTTTTTCTTATAAAAATGTAATTTGAAATGTGAAATGTTTCTTTTTCAGTTGTCCTTTTACAGATAACATCTCACTTCTTACTAATAACCTATCTATTAATCGACGAATTCGTTTTTGATTCTTCAGCTTTAATAGTGTTCAATTCTTTCTTCGCTTCTTCAACTACATCTGGATAATCTGTAAAATTGTTGATTACGTTATCCAAAATATAAGTCGCTTGATAACTGTCTTTCAAACCATAGAAGTTTTTTGCCATTAAAACCAAACCTTTAGCTCCGTAATATTTATAAGCCGAATAACTTTTTGCCAGTTTTTGAACTGCCGTATTCGAAGCCTCATATTTACCTTCTTTTGTCTTGAAATAGGCATCATAATACAAAGCTTCTGCTGCTAATTCTCCTTTTGAAGTCGCAGAAAGTTTTGCATAAGCCGTTTTAGCTTTATCTTCATTTCCTGTCTGTATTGCCGCGCGCGCCACAATAATCTGTGCATCTGCTTTTACACCAGCGTCTGCTTTCGGATTTTCTAATACTTTTTCTGCCGCTATAACCGAATTGTCATAATCTTTTTTATCATAATAACATTTCATCAAATTGGCTTGCGCAAAGTTTTTATTCTGAGGAAAATCTGCTTCATTTCCTAATCTTGTTAAAACTGGAATCGCTTTATCGCAATCTTTCGCTTTCAAATAAATCTGAGCCAATCTGTTTAAAGCTTGCTCTGTAAATTCATTTCTAGGCTGATCGATTACGTATTGATAATTAGCAATAGATTTCGTTTCAGAGCCTTCTGCGTAAGTAAGCTGCGCCAAATAGAAATTAGCTTCAAGCGCATGCATTCCGTTCGGGAACTTAGCAATATATCCAGCAAAGCCAGGAATTGCTTGTTTAGGATTATTTTGGCTGTATTGTTTGAAAGCCGCATCATAAGTATCATTATCCAATTCTGCATCAGTAACTGCAACGAAATCCAGCGTACGAACCCAAGTTGCGTATTCATCTACTTTTCCAGAATCTACATAGATTAATCTTGCCGTTGCAACTGCTTCTAAAGCTTCAGGAGTTTTTGGGAATTCAGCAGCCACTTTTTTGAATTTCGTCAAAGCCTGTTCGTCACGATCCGAATTGTAATAAATCAAACCTTGTTTTAAAATTGCTTTTGAAGTAAAAGATCCATCTTTAAATTCAGAAATCAATTGATCATAAGTTTTGATTGCCTGATCGTTTTTCTTTTCTGCAACATAAGTATTTCCTAATTCAAACAAAGCATCATCACGGTAAGATGATTTTTTGTACATCTGGATAAAATTGTTCAATTCATCTACCTTCTTGGCATTATTTGACATAAATCCATAAGAAAGTGCTTTTTGGAACTGCGCATAATCTGCATCCACGCCTTTTGCAGCAATTGCTTTAGCGTATGCTTCATTTGCCGCGCTATATTTTGAAGTTACAAATCGGCAATCTCCCAAACGCAAGTAAGAATCGTTTAAACGAACTTTATCTGAAGGTGAATTATCAATCTGAGCTTGAAAAGAATTCGCTGCTTGGTCGTATTCTTTCAATTTAAAATACGTGTAACCAATATTATAGTTTACGTTTTTATATTCATCTGTAGATTTTGCCGCTGCCATTCCTGCAAACTGTTTGTAAGTCAGAAGAGCGTTTTGCATATCATCATTCAAATATTCTGTTTCTGCTTTCCAGAAAGTCGCACGTGCTGTAAATTTAGGCGTTTTTTGCTCGCTGATTGCGCTTTTGAACATTTTACCTGCTTCTTGGTAATTGGATTCATTGTACAATTCTAATCCGCGATAAAAAAGCACTTTTTGATATGCCGCTTTGTTTTCAGCACTTCTATTTTTTTCTAATAAAACCAAAGCTTCTTTGTAGTTTTTAGAAGAAATATAAGAATCAACCAATAGTTTTTCTACTTCTGAACGGCTAGAATTATTTGGATATTTTTTAAGGAAATCTAATAAAATACCAGGAACAGCTTGATAAGCATTTCCGATGTCATAACTCAATTTAGCGTAGTTTAAAGCCGCATCTTCTTGAATTTGTGCATTAAAATCCATTTCAGATGCATTTTTAAAAGCATTTAAAGCTTCTTGCTTTTTACCTGTATTTAAATAACTTAAACCTAAATGATAATAAGCATTCTGCGCCACAAAATCTCTTCCTTCAATAATTTTATTAAACTGAGAAATCGCTTTTTCGTAATCTTTCTGTTCGTAATACGCATAACCTAATTGGTAAAAATCAGTATTATTCCATTTTCCTTTTTTACCAGCATATTGTTCTAAATACGGAATCGCTTTTCCGTATTGTTTTAAGTTGAAATAACTTTCCCCAATAATTTTATTCAATTCCGATTTTTCAATTTCATTAGATTTATTCATTGCAACCTGACCTAAATCAATCGCTTTTTGAAAATTTCCTAATTTAAAATTCATATCAGCTTGATAATACGAAAGCTTTTCTTTGTATTTTTCCTCGCCCGAAACCTCATCAAAATATTTCGTTGCTTCTTTATAATCATCGCCTTCATACGCCATAAATCCTAAGTAATATTTGGCTTGAGAACCATATTCTTTAGAATTTACAACTTTATTAAAATAGTTTGTGGCTTCTTTTTTCTTTTTAGCATTAAAATAGCTGTAACCTTTCATGAAGTTGAACTTATCAGATTCTGCTTTGCTCATGTAGCTTTCGTCAACTTTATCAAACCATTGTAAAGCTTTTGGATAATTTCCTTGTTCGAAAAAATACTGTGCCGCTTCTATATAAGCCTGATTTTGTTTTGTACTTGTTGGGTAATCGCTAACGAATTTTTCCACCAAAGCATCAGCATTTGCTTTGTTAGTTCTAATCGCACAATTGGCAATGTAAAAAGCACAATCCGATTGCACTTCTTCGTTTGTTGCATTGTATTTTACTTTTTCAAAAATCAGTTGAGCCGACGCATATTGTTTGTCGTTGTATAAAGCCAGTGCTTTGTCAAAATCCTTTAATTCGTAAGTATAAATAGCCGATTTCTGTGCCGAAACTATTGTCGAAGTAAGGAGAATTTGGAATATAAAGAACCTGGATAGTTTACGCATTTTGATTAATATTTAGGTATTCAAATGTATCATTTTATACGCTTTATAACGAAACGTTTTTAGGTTTTATTATAAACAAATTAATAATCGTTTATGATTTTAAGGTTTAATAAACTTCAATTTATTGGTTCTCAAACTTTCTAAAACATTTCATTTTTTAAACTTTTTCCTAAGAAATGATTCAAATTTATTTTGAATACAAACGTTATCTTATTACTTTTACCATTCAAATCAATTTTATTATGTCACAAACCGTACTATCTCTTAAAGAAGTCACTATATATCAAGAAGGAAGAAAAATTATATCTCACATTAATTTGGATGTTAACCACGGTGAGTTTATCTACATTATCGGAAAAACTGGTTCTGGAAAAAGTAGTTTTCTAAAAACTTTATATGCTGATTTACCATTAGTTGAAGGTGAAGGACATATTGTCGAATTTGATTTGGCAAGCATAAAAGAAAATGACATTCCGTTTTTGAGACGTAAAATCGGAATTGTATTTCAAGACTTCAAATTGCTTCCAGACCGTTCTATAAAAGACAACATGCTTTTTGTTTTAAAAGCTACAGGCTGGCACGAAAAAGATGCAATGGAGCACAAAATTGATGAAGTTTTGGACAAAGTAGGCATGAAAGATTTCGTAAACAAAATGCCTCACCAACTTTCTGGAGGAGAACAGCAGCGTGTTGCGATTGCTAGAGCATTGCTTAATGATCCAGAATTTATCTTAGCTGACGAACCAACTGGAAATCTTGATCCGCAGACTAGTTCTGAAGTTTTAGAAGTTTTAAAAGCAATCAATGCCGCAGGTAAAACTGTTATAATGGCAACTCACGATTATGCTTTATTGATGAAATTCCCTTCTAAAACCTTAAAATGCGAAGATGAAAGAATCTTCGAAGTGGTGCAAAGAAGCGTGTAATGCTTTCGATTTTAATTCCTGTTTACAATTATAATGTTTTTAAGCTTGTTTATGAGCTTAAGCAGCAAGCAGATAATTTAGGAATTGAATATGAAATTTTGGCGCAAGATGATCTTAGCCAAAAATTCACCAATGAAAATAGCCAGATAAATACGCTCGAAAATTGTTCTTTTTCTATCAATGCTGAAAACTTAGGCAGAGGAAGAAATATTAATTTACTGTGTTCCAAATCAAAGTATAATTTTATCTTGATCATGGAAGCAGATGCTTTGCCGGAGAATGAATTTTACCTTAAAAATTATATTGAATTACTTTCAAATTCAACATCAGTAATTTTTGGCGGTGTAAAATATCCAAATATTGTTCCTTCTAAAGAAAAACTGCTTCGGTGGAAATATGGTTTAAAAAGAGAAACTAAATCTTTAAATCAAAGGCTTAAAAACAATTACGATTTTGTATTCACTTGGAATTTACTTTTAAAAAAAGAAATCCTTTTACAATTTCAATTTCCAGAATTCGTAAAAGATTATGGATATGAAGATTTGATTTTTATAGAAAATCTGCGTTTAAATTCGGTTCCAGTTGTTCATATCGAAAATCTCTTGATTCATTACAACAATGAAGACAGTATCGATTTTATTGAAAAATCTGAAAAAGCCGTTCAAAACTTATACAACTTAGTTCGCTTTCATAAAATTGATCCTAAAAGTGCTAGATTAACAAAGGTTCATTCACTTTTAAATAAGCTATATTTAACCGGAATTATAAAAGCCATATATAGACTAACAAAAAAGAGAATCTTAGCCAACTTAACTTCAGAGAATCCAAATTTATATCTGTTAGATTTTTATAAATTAGGCTTTTATTGCGATTTAAAAAAATAATCAATTATGGTCTTTTTTTCGGTAGTTATTCCGTTACACAATAAAGCTGATCATATCGAAAACGCTATCAAAAGTATTTTCGATCAAACTTTTATTGATTATGAAATCATTATAATAAATGACGGATCTACTGATGCAAGTGAAGCTATTGCAAGAAGATTTTATGACAAAAGGATTCAAATTTTTAATCAAAAAAATCAAGGCGTTTCTGTCGCAAGAAATTTTGGAATTGAGAAATCTTCTGGAAAATTTATAGCCTTTCTTGATGCTGATGATTATTGGTTTCCAAATCATTTAGAAGAATTGCACAAATTAATTCTTGATTTCCCTAATTGCGGCATGTATTGCTCTCGATATAAAACTAAAATTGGTACAAATCATTTTAAAACCCCAGTATTTCAAGGAATAGCAAATTCTTTTAAAGGGATTATCAATGATTATTTTTATTCTAATAAACCATCCCGAATTACTTGGACTTCATCGCTGGCAATATCAAAAGAAATTTTAGAAAATATAGGAGGTTTTACACCTGGCATAACAAATGGACAAGATTTGGAATTATGGACCAAAATTGGAATCCGTTTTCCTGTAGCAATTACCAATAAAACTACTGCCATTTACAATTATGATATTGACAATAGTTTGACTAAACGCAAAATAAACTCGAGGATTTTAATGGATTTTGAACAATTCAAAATCTTCGAAAAAGACAATCCATCTCTTAAAAAGTTTCTTGATTTATATCGAATTGAATATGGATTACACTACTATATTTTTGGGAATAAAACCAAATTCAATTTTTATTTAAAAGATGTTGACAAGGAAAATATCCCTTTTAAAGTTCAATTTTTATTAAAAGTTCCGCCTTTCGTTTTGCAGTTTCTTTTAAAATTGAAAAAAAAATTAAAGCAAAGCGGAATTGATTTTTCTATTTACGGTTAACGTATTTTATAAATTCATCAAAATCCCGAATATAATCTTCTTCTATATAAACTTCTGAAGCCACAACTAGGCAAATCGAACCCGAAGAAAAATTCTGAAGTTCTCTCCAAATTCCAGAATTGATCAGTAAACCTTCATACGGTTTATTTAAAGTAATAATTGTCTCTTCTTTTCCGTCATTTAAAACAACATCAAAACTGCCGCTCAAAGCAACCAAAAACTGCCGAAGATCTTTATGCGCATGTCCGCCACGTTCTGATCCTGTTGGAACATCATATAAATAGTAAACTCTTTTTATATCAAAAGGAATCGTATCATTTTCTATTACAGATAAATTTCCTCTTCGTTCCTCAATTTTAGGAATTGAAATAATTTGTATTCCTCTATTATTTATTTTCATGTTGGATCCTTTCAAATTTTTCATGTCCATTTTTTGCACTTTTCAGAACGGTTTTAATGTTTTCGAATTTTATTTTTTTCTGTTTTAAATCAAAAAACATCTTTATAAAAATCCAAAAGATATATTTTTCTTTAAAGATTCTGGTAAACAATGCACCGCTAATAAAATACTTGTCTAATATATCTCTTTTCTCTGAAGAAGTTGAGTTATTGTGAGCAACAATTATTTCAGGTTCAAAAACGAGCTGTTTGCCGTCTTTCTTTAAATCTGACAAAAAAACAGCTTCTTCTCCCATTTCAAAAATTCCTCCCAGTCCAAAATTTTCATCAAATCTATATTTTACAAAATCAACGTGAAATTTATTTAATGATAATTCAATAGAACTTGTATTCAAGATATCAAAAGCATTTAAATGGCTTTTAGAATTGGCTGAATATGTATTCAAAGGCTTTTCATTTGATTTCAAAGCGCAAAACTTTATCGCCGCAGCGTTAGGATATTTATTATAACCACCGATTATTTTTGCAGCAAATCCTTCCTGAAACATTACATCATCGTCCGAAATTAAAAGAATATTTCCAATCGCATTTTGTAATGCTAAATTTCGGCTTTTAGAAAGTCCTTTTTCAAATGAATTTATAACTCGTATATTAGGAAAACTCGAGTTAAGTTTTGTTTCATTTTCAATCTGATTGATTATTAATATTGAAATTTTCGAATAATCTAAAGATGGAAACATGGGAACTAAAAAATCCAACGAATCTCTATTCATTGTCGAAATTAATATCTCCAAATTTTTTTCTTCAAACAAAATATTCATTTTTCAATTCTATTAAACAATCATAAAACACTATAATATTCTTATTTTTGAATTTTACAAATTCATTTTAACACCTTAATTTCAATATGCACAACCTTCCTTTAGTAACTGTTATTTGTTTGTGCTACAATCATGAAAAGTTTGTAATAGAGGCTTTAAATTCTATTGTAAATCAAACTTACAAAAGTATTGAAATTATAGTTGCAGATGATTTTAGTAATGATTCTTCTGTAAAAAAAATTAAAGAATGGCAAAAGAATTATTCGCAAGCTAAGCTAATAATTAATGAAAGCAATTTAGGCAATACAAAAACCTTTAACAAAGCATTAAAATTAGCAAATGGAGACTTTATCATTGATTTAGCCGCCGATGATGTACTGTTGCCGAATTGTGTTGAAACACAGATCAACACTTTCTTAAATTCTAAAATGGATCCATTGGCAATAGTTTATGGAAATGCCGAAATTATTTCTGAAAATAACACGCATCTAAACTATTATTACAAAGTTGATGCTGATAAAAAAGCAATCATAAAACCGGCTTCTGGAGACATTTATAAAGCAATTTTAAGCCAAAGCAGTATGATTTGTTCTATTAGTTCAATGATGAAAAAAGAAGTCTTAATTGAATTAAATGGCTACGATGAAAATTTATCTTATGAAGATTTAGACATTTGGATTAGGGCTTCAAGAAATTACAATTTCGAGTTTATAGATTCTATTTTAGTTAAAAAAAGAGAACTTGCCAATTCTTTAGGAAATATGTTTTATAAAAAATTCAATTCAAGAACAAAAAAGATAAATCGATCGACTTATTTAGTTATAAAAAAGGCCATTGCATTAAACCAAACCAAAGAAGAAAACAAAGCCCTTTTAAAGAGGCTGCATTTTGAAATGGAAAAAGCGTATAGAACTTTAGATATTTCGCTTTTTATAAAATACATTCCTCTAGAATTAAAATTGCGATTTGAATAAGCAAAAAACTTCATTTTTAATTATTGTCGTCTAAAAACAACAGATCTAAAGTAAAAAAGCAATAGAATAAAGTAAATAAAGTTATCCAGCGCGTATCCCATTACAACTCCTTCAATTCCATAAATTTTAATAAAATACAAACTGAAAAAGTACAAAACTGCAAGCGAAAATAATTCGGTTAAAATAAATGCTGAAGTCTTTTTTTTCGCAAAAAAATGATATCCTAAAATAAGCGCACAAACTTTAAAAATATCTCCTAAAAGCTGCCAGAAAAACAAATTGGTTACGGGCACAAAATCTTTTGTAAAAAGCAGTCGGATAATAAAAAATCTCATAAAATAAAGGAGAGTGAGCGCCAAAATAAAGATTGGAAGGATGAATTTATAATACTGTAAAAAGATATTTTTTGTTTCCAAATCATTTTCTGCTTTAGCTAATTTTGGCAAAAAATAAACACTCAAAATGGTGCTTACAAACATTAGATAATAGGACGAAATTCTCGTCATTGATTCCCAGTATCCTGCTTGCTCAATTCCTAAACTATGAATAATATAATTTCGAATTGCAAGAAATACAAAAGGTCCAAAAACAGACGAAACAAACGCCATTAAAGAATAAGACGAAAGATTTTTTAAAATTTTAAAATCGAAGAAATCTAATTTTATAATTTGAAGAAACTGAATCTCTCGCTGAACCAAATAAAAAGTAACAAAAAACAAGAAAGCTGGCGCAATTACAATTGCTAGCAAAGCTCCAGAGGTTTTGAATTGTAGAATCAGAAAAATGGAAATTAGTAAACCAATAATATTTCCGATAATGTTTATCCAGATTACTTTTTGAAATTTGCCCAAACCATTGATTACAGCAATTAAAAAAATAGAAAGTCCGTAAGTTGGTAAGACCAATGCTAAGACTTTAAAAACAGTTAAATATTCCGTATTGTTCCCAAAGATTTTCTGGTTCCAATAAGAAGCAGTAAAAAATAAAATTCCGCTTAACAAAAGCGCAACAACTAATAAACTGATAAAAACCGTAGAAACTATTTTTTGAAGTTCGGTTTTAGTTTTCTCATTTTCAGCCGTATATTTTACAATTCCGTTTTGAAAACCTAAAGTGGAAATATTTTCTAATGAAGTCAAGAAATTACGCAGATTTCCAACCAAAGCCATTCCGCTTGGACCAACGAAAATCGCTAATATTTTAGAGGTAATTAATCCAATTCCTATTTTTAAAGCAACACTAAAACTGTTTAAAGATGTGATCTTAAACAAACTCGTTTGAATTATTTTTCTATAGAAATTCAATTAGTATTGGTTTAAAATTTCGATGATAAAATCCACTTCAGATTGTGTCAAAACTGGACTTATTGGCAAGCTTAAAACTTCTTTGTGAATTTTCTCTGTAATTGGAAATGACAAATTATTCCATTCTAAAAAAGCTTTTTGCTGATGTGGCGGAATCGGATAATGTATAACAGTTTGAATATTATTTTGAGCTAAATATTCCTGTAAATGTTCTCTGTTTTCTGTTCGAATGACAAACAAATGAAAAACGTGATTATTAGAAAAATCCCAAAATGGCAATACAATTTTATCATTCTTGATTTCTGCTAAATATCGTTTTGCAATGGCTCTTCTTTTTTCATTATCTGCATCTAAATTGGGCAATTTCAAATTCAAAAAACCAGCCTGCAACTCGTCTAATCTCGAATTTACACCAACGTATTCGTTGTGATATTTCTTTTCAGAACCATAATTTCGAAGTGAAAAAAGCACTTTTGCTAATTCAGAATCATTTGTTGTAATTACTCCACCATCGCCTAAACATCCTAGATTTTTGCCTGGATAAAAACTGTAAGCAGAGGTACAAGAAAGCTCTTCGACTCCGCTCAGAGTGACAACTGAGTTTTGGAATTTGGAATTTATCCCGAGGCTTCGGGATTGGAATTTAAATTCTTCTGTTCCGTGAGATTGTGCAGCATCTTCAACGACAATTAAATTGTGTTTTTCTGCAATCTCGTTTATTTTCTGCATTTCGGCTAATTGTCCGTATAAATGAACCGCCAAAATGGCTTTTGTCTTTGATGTGATTTTTTCCTGAATTAAATCGGGATCGATATTGTAGGTTTCTAATTTTGGTTCTACCAAAACTGGAATTAAATCGGCTTGTAAAATAGCTAAAATACTCGCGATATATGTATTTGCAGGAACGATAACTTCATCTCCTTTTTGGAGTTTCCCAAGCTGAATATAACCTTTAAAAATAAGAGCTAAAGCATCAAAACCATTTCCAACACCAATGCAGTATTTAGAGTGACAATATTCGGCGAAAGCCTTTTCAAATGTTTCTACTTCTTTTCCTAAAATATACCAGCCGTTTTCTAAAACTAATTTCAGTTTTTGCTGAAAAGCAGTTTCATACGGTTCATTTATTTTTTTAAGATCGAGAAAAGATATCATTTGTGTTCTGTTTTTAAATAAGAATATCTTCTAATTTAGTATAATTGGCAGTATCAATTTCGTAAAAATCATGCACAATAGTACCCGCGCCAAAACTTTCTTTCCAATAAGTTAATCCTTCATTCAGGTTTTTGCCTTGATTTTCATTTGAAATTCCGAAATCAAAAAAACGTTTTTTTGAAAATCGATCATGAATTAAGTAATGAAAAAGATAATCCAAACTTCCTAAATCTTCTTTGTTTGGATCTTTTGAAATATACTGGCAGTGCGCAACGCTTTCAGTTTCAAAAATCGTTGTTCCGCCAATTATTTCATCCTTTTGGTAAATATTAAACTGATGAATATTTTCAGGAAAAAGTGACTTCAATGTATTTATTTCATCGATTGAATGAACTGGCGTTGCATTATGCGTTTTTTCTAAATTCGGGATAAGAATTTTGTCCCAAAATAATTCAAACTGATTATCTTCTTTAATAATCAATTCGTTAGAAATTGCTTTTTTTAATCCTCTTTTTCTAATTTTAGAAATTATGTTATGCTGCTGTAAATCAATCACAGAAAGAGAATCTCGTCTAATCAGCTTTGCTTCTGCTAGAAACAAACTGTATAAAATTTCTTCAGCTGGTTTTAAATGATAAATTGATGGAAGCGTTTTGAGGTGCAATTTGTCAAAATTATTTTCATTCAAAAAAAACAATAAATCCCTAAAAATTTCAATGACCGATTTAAGTTTTGTTTGCTCTTTATAAACCAATCCGCCATAAGTTAAACCTTGATGAGAATATACAGAATTATCTTTTTTATTGGCCGGAAGAATAGCGCAAAGTTTCTCGTCTTCGAAAACTAAAAGCGAAAAATCTTCAAAACGATCTTTATGATATTCCATAAAATCACGATGAAATAAAAATGTAGCATTTTTAGCCTGAGCGACAAAATCGTTCCAAACTGAATAATCGTTTTCAGAATATTTTTTAATGCTATATTTCATGCTTATTTATGATCGAATGCTTTTAAATGCCATTTGTATTTAACTGCCATTAATCTTATCACAATGATTACAAGCGAAGTAACTAAATATAAAATATCGTCGTTTAAATTTAGTTTTCGCAATCCAAAAAATACGATTCCGCCGAAAATACAAATTGTTGCATAGATTTCTTCTCTAAAAACGTTCGGAATTTCATTGCATAAAATATCGCGAATAACACCTCCAAAACAAGCTGTCATTGTTCCCAATGCAATACAAATTGCTGGATGAAGCCCTGTTACAATTCCTCTTTCAAGACCAATTAAAGTAAAAACACCAAGACCAATTGTATCAAATAGAAACAAAGAAGTTCGAAGTTTATCGAAGCTTTTTCTAAAAAGAATCGCTAGAAAAAATCCTAAAATGATCACATAAACGTATTGCATATCGCGCATCCAGCCCACTGGAGTTCTCCCAATTAAGACATCACGAAGCGTTCCTCCTCCAACTGCAGTTACAAATGCAATGATAAAAACCCCAAACGGATCTAGTTTTTTATGCATTGCTGTTAAAGCACCGGACATTGCAAATGCCATTGTCCCAATAATATCAAGTAAGTGAAACATTTTTTTATGAGTTACAAAGGGTCAAAGTTACAAAGTTGTAAGGAATAATCTTAACAAATCTAACTCATAAAAACGATCCTCATTTTTTTACATAAATCGGACTTCTTTTTAATAAATAAGTAACCGAATCCATCCAGCCGTCTTTTACTGCCAGAAACGGTTTACGGGTATGAGAATAGATCTTTGAACCATCTTTATACATGTCAAAATATATGGTATAGTAATAGTAAACTTGTGTACTGGATGTTGTAGTCGAAACATCATTGGTTTTTACTTTCTTGTTGTCGCTACTTACTTTTGCATCTCCACTGTTATAAGTAGTTGCAGTAGTCCCAGAATTTATGGTATAAGACACTTTTACCGCTACAATATTATCTACGCCTAGTACTTTCTCTAAATCTTCGATTGGGGTTTCATCAATATTTTTATAATCTATTCCTGCGTTGTGCAGTAAGCTGTTGGTGGTTCTTAAATCTTGAACCGTCAACGGTAAAATATTTGAGGATTTGTCTAGCAATTTATTATAAAGATCATTTTGTGCAAATTTTGCCATTTCTTCAGAACTTTCCTGAGTGTCAGAATTTAAATAAGGAACTGGAAGTACCGCTATGGTATTGGTCTTCATTTCAGATGTCGCAATTGCTGGCGAGCCAGATGAAGAAGAATTATTGGTCTGGCTGACATCAAAAATTTGAGATCTTCCGCTTGCAAAATCAATTTTGGCAATTTGCGAAACATCTAATGAAATCTGAATTGTTTCTCCAGGAAGTGAATATTCAACGGTTTTATCAGACATTTTTGAAATCGTACATTCAATAATCTGATAATCTCTTTTTATGATTTTATCTAGTTTTTTTCCGCCTTGAGCGAAACCAAAAAAAGTAGCAAGCAACAAAAATACAATAAAGAAAAGCTTCGAATTTTTCATGTTTTATTTTTTAATTAAACCGTACTAACTAATAATCAGTTAAATATAAAAAATTATCAGCAAAAGCTGAAAAACATTTTCAAATCCTTAAAGAAAAGATTACATGTGTTGTGTATAAAAATTGTAATCTTTTAAAATTACACGTATAAAATCGCTATTGTTTCCTGATTGATTTTTAATACCTGTTACACTTTCAATTTTTGCCACCAATTTGTAAATGACTTCATGATCGTTTTTAGCCGCTGCTTTTTGATAAGTTTCTTTAATAATACGCATATCATTATCTGAAAGCTTGATTACCAAAGGATAAGTTGGCACGTAAGCTTCGCCAATTTCTTCTAAAATGGTATGGCTGATATTAATTTTATTCTTTAAAGTAATAACCGCAGTTCCCGCTGCCATATCGCCCAATCGCTGTGATTTCTGACTGGTAATTACGCTAATAAGACCTGGAAGTCCGCAAAGAGTAAAAAAGTCAATTACTCTAAAAAACCAGCGAATCAAATAATCGCCAAAACCAGCTTGATAACCATCAATTTTAACGACTTTAATTTTTACTAATTTTTTACCAAGCGACTGTCCTTCAAAAACACTTTCTAAAACTAGCGAATACACTATAACTGGCGAATAGAGCACTAAAAAGATAGCGCCACGAGACCAATCATCTAAATCAACCATGAATCGATCTAGCTGAAGCCAGTCAAAAATAATAATGGAAAGAGCTGTTATATAACAGATTATAATAAACAGATCAATAAAAAATGCTCCGAGTCTTTCGCCTACGGAAGCAGCAATAAAATTTATTTTGACATTTTGTGTCGTATTAATAGATAATTCTGACATATTTCATATTTTAGCCTGCAATGAGAGAAATCGCCTTTATAAAACAAAACAGAGAAAAATGGCTCGAATTTGAGCTGGCAATTTTTGGTAAAGCTAAAAAAAATCCTGATGAATTAGCTAATTTGTACATTCAAATGATGAATGATTTGTCGTATGCCCAAACGTATTACCCTAAAAGCAAAACGGTTGTGTACTTAAATCATTTGGCTTCTCAGATTTATCAAAAGATTTATAAAACCAAACGTACGGATCAAAATCGAGTTGTAGATTTTTTTAAAATTGAAGTGCCATTGCTGGTTTACGAATACAGAAGGTATTTGGTTTATGCTTTTGCTTTATTTTTTATTACTGTTGGAATTGGTGCTCTTTCTGCTCGTTACGATCGAGATTTCGTACGCCTGATTTTAGGAGACGATTACGTAAACATGACTTTAGAAAACATCAAAAAAGGCAATCCAATGGCCGTATATGGTTCTGGCAGCAATTGGGGAAGTTTTATTGGTATTACGGTAAACAACCTTTTTGTCGGCGCGAAATGTTATTTCTATGGAATTTTTGCAGGAATCGGAACTTTTAATGTTTTCCTCCAAAACTGTATTATGCTTGGGTCTTTTCAATATTTTTTCTATGAGCAAGGTGTTTTCTGGAAAAGTGTTCGAGGAATTTGGATTCACGGTTCTATGGAAATTTTTGCTATCGTAATCGAAACAACTGCCGGATTTATTTTGGGTGCTTCTATCCTATTTCCTAAAACTTTTTCTAGATTAAATTCTTTTAAAATTGGTTTCAAAAATAGTTTCAAAATATTTTTAAGTACTTTTCCTTTCACGATAAGTGCTGGATTTTTAGAAGGTTTCATTACAAGATATTCTATCGATATGCCAAATTGGTTAAGCAGTTTTATCATCTTGATTACACTTGCCATTATTTCGTTTTATTACCTGATTTATCCTTTTATTGTGCACAAAAAAATAACTTCAAAATCAATTAATTTATAATGTTTGAGCTTTATAAAAAACGACAATTAGGCGATAATTTAGGCGACACTTTTACTTTTTTCAAAGATTTTGGAAAAAACTTTTTTAAGATTTTCTTCATTGTAAATGGAGCTTTCTTAGTTCTCTTTGGAATTATGATTTATACTTTGATTGAAGTCAATTTCGAAGCTATAAAAAATTCAGGTTTCGAAAATCAGCAATTAAAAAGTGATTTATTAGAGCATTTCAATAATAACGAAGCTCTTACAGTTCTTTTAATATTTATTTCTGTACTTCTATTCCTGATTTTATCCTTGTTTAATTATGCGTATCCTGTTTTATATTTGAAAATGTTAGGAACTGGTAAAAAGGATTTTGAATTAAATGATGTCCTTTCAAATTTTTTCAAGGTTCTATTTAAATTGATAAAATTTAGTTTCGGATTTCTATTTATAGTTTTCCCCGTTTTATTGATAGCATTAATTATCATGTTTCTTTTATGTTTCATTATTATTGGGATTCCGTTACTTATAATTGCTTTGCCAACGTGTTTTACGTTTTTAAATCTTTGGTTTTATAGTTATCTAACAGAGGAAAAACGCTTTTTTGAATCGTTAAAACATTCCATTTATTTAGTTAAAAAAGATTTTTGGAATACTATCGGGACAACATTTATTATGATGATTATCATGCAGTTTGTTCAAACCGCCATAACAATGTTTTTTTACTTTGTGGGTTTATTTATCTCGCTTGCCTATTTTATCGGAAATTCTGATTCGAATAGCACAGAAGCTTTAGAACCATCGCCTTTATTAATAGGTTTTATAACGATTATTGTAATTGTCCTTATTATCCTTGGCAACATTTTTAATAATGTAATTATAATTAATCAGGGAATGGTTTATTATAGTTTAGAAGCAGGAGACAAACTTGAATCTGAATCAATTGATTTAATTGGAGATCATACTAATGAATAGGTTTTTTATTATTTTATATTTTCTTTTCTGCTTGGGCACTCTAAATGCTCAAGATACCCTGATTAAAGAAGATCCGCCAAAAATTGCCACAATTAAATATACAGAGAAAGACATTAAAGTCGATTCTGGAACTGTTGAGGCGAGACATTTTGAGAAAAATTTCAAGAAAAAATATACTGACAAAGAGTTTATCTACGAATATAAAGCTCCTGAAAAAAGCTGGCTAGATCATTTTATGCATTGGCTGGCAAGACAACTTGCTAGTTTATTTAATTTCAGCAGCGTAAAAACATCTCTTAATTTTGTTGCCATTTTATTTAGAATAATTGCAATTCTTGTCGTTGTCGTTCTGATTTACTTTATAGCCAGAGCTTTAACCAAACAAGAAGGAAGATGGATTTTCGGAAAAAATGCCAATAAAAGAACACTGTTTTATTCAGATGCAGAAAAAAATATTCATCTTTTAGATTTCGAAAAACTAATTCAAGAAAGTATTGAAGCTGGCGAAAAAAGAATTGCTGTAAGATATTATTATTTATGGCTTTTAAAAGTAATGGCACAGCACCATTATATTGAATGGGATATCGAAAAAACCAACTCTGATTATTTGTATGAACTGCAAAGTCCTGCTCATAAAGAAGAGTTTACCTATCTTTCTTATTTGTATAATTATATTTGGTACGGCGAATTTGAGATTGATGATGCCATATTTAGAAAGACTGAAAACAGATTTAAAAAAGCATTAAAAACGTTTGGTAATGGATAATAAAGTTAAAATATACATTGCTATTCTGGTTTTAATTTTCGGAATAACATTACTGGTAGACAAAGGTCAGCCAAAACCTATTGACTGGACTCCGACATACTCTGTTGAAGATAAAATTCCGTTTGGTTTATATGTTTTTAATCAAGAAGCTGATGCTCTTTTTAAACAGAAAATAGAAAGAATCTCGATCGAGACTCCATACGAATATTTGGATTCTCAATACGATGAAACTGAAGGTGTAGAAACCTATAAAATTAAAGGTACTTTTATTAATATCTCAGAAGTCAATAATATTGACGATCAATCTATGACTGAGATTCTATACTTTGTATCGCACGGAAATAATGCTTTTTTAAGTATGAAAGTATTTCCAAAACCATTGCTAGATTCTTTAAAAATTGAATTAAAAACAGATTTTATGCCTTCTGAAAGTATTTCGGTTTGGATGGCAAATAAAAAGGTTAGTACCAAAAAATATACTTTCAATACTGGTTTAAGTGATTATTTTTCTAAAATTGATACTTTAAAGACAAAAGTTTTAGGATATCAAACAAGCAATAAAAACAAAAGGCAAATTAACTTTATTGAAGTTCCTTATAAAAATGGTCATATCTATCTGCATACGCAGCCTGTAGCTTTTACCAACTATAATTTGCTGAAAAAAGATCATTACTTGTATGCTGAAAATGTTATGTCTTATGTTCCAAAAGGAAACATTTTCTGGTACAATAAAAGCTTCAATGATAAACGTATTTCGAGTTCGCCACTTCGTTATATTTGGAGTCAGCCTGCTTTAAAGTCAGCTTGGTATTTAGGTTTAATAGGAATTCTTATTTTTATGATTTTCAATGCAAAACGAAAACAGCGTATTGTGCCAATCATAAAACCTTTGCCGAATTTAACGGTTGATTTTACCAAAACAATTGGAAATTTATATTATCAAGAAGGTGATCATACCAATATTATTGACAAAAAAATTATTTACTTTTTAGAAAAAATCAGAACCGATTATTTGCTAGACACTTCAAAACTCGATGATGATTTTATAACTAAACTGCATTATAAAACTGGAAAAGACGAAAAAGACATTCGAGAACTGATTCAATTAATTAATGACCATCGAAACAGTTATCACGGAAGTCTCGAAGATGATCTGATCCGAATAAATACGGCAATTGAAAAGATTTTACATTAATTTATTTAGCCACAGATTAAACGGATTAACACAGATTCGTTTTTTATAAAATCATTTTAATCTTTCTAATCTGTGGCAAAAAAAAACATAAAATAAAAAATAGACCAAATTATGGACGATATCAATACAACATCAAACGAAATCACAAACGAAAATGTGAATTTTGAAACAAGAATTAATTTAGGACCGCTTTTAGATCATGTAAACACGATCAAAAAAGAAATCGAAACAGTTATTGTGGGTCAGCACAAAATGGTAGATCAGCTTTTAGTTGCTATTTTATCAAATGGTCACGTTCTTTTAGAAGGTGTTCCGGGAGTAGCAAAAACAATTACGGCTAAATTATTGGCTAAAACCTTAAATATTGGTTTCAGCAGAATCCAGTTTACGCCAGATTTAATGCCTTCTGATATTTTAGGAACTTCTATTTTCAATCTGAAAAACTCAGAATTTGAATTCAAAAAAGGGCCAATTTTCTCGAATTTGATTTTAATTGATGAGATTAACCGTGCTCCTGCAAAAACACAAGCAGCACTTTTTGAAGTTATGGAAGAACGCCAAATTACAATTGACGGTTCTGCTTATCAGTTAGAAGCGCCATTTTTGGTTATTGCAACTCAAAATCCAGTAGAACAAGAAGGAACTTACCGTTTACCTGAAGCGCAATTGGATCGTTTTCTTTTTAAAATTACGATTGATTATCCAAAATTGAATGAAGAAATCTTAATCATTCAAAGAGAACATTCATTGCAAGATCATGGAAAATTAGATGCGATTAAAACCATTCTTTCTTCTCAAGAAATAAAAGAATATCAAGGTTTGGTTAAACAAATTAGAGTAGAGCAAAACTTATTAGAATACATTGCTCGAATTGTAGTAAATACGCGCGAAAATGCCTTTTTATATTTAGGGGCTTCGCCTCGTGCTTCAATCGCTATTTTGAACGCTTCAAAAGGTTTCGCCGCGATTCGTGGACGTGATTTTGTTACGCCAGAAGATATTAAAGAAGCAGCAATTCCTGTTTTACAGCATCGTGTAATTGTTGCTCCAGAACGCGAAATGGAAGGCATTACAAGTTCAGAAATCATTAAACAGATTATTGAAACGGTAGAAATACCGAGATAGTTTTAGTTTTCAGTCGCAGTCTCAGTTTACAGTTATTCTGAGGCCAAAAACTGAGACTGAAAACTGAGACTGAAAACTAAAAAAAATGAAATTCATAAAAAGTCTATATCTAAACAATTTCTTTTTCTATGTGCTAATAGGCGTTATAGGATTGTTTATCTGTG
>Ga0160502_100449_pt1 | contig 27988 bp, 50 predicted proteins | sample DIDnMG_14_FD_108237 | JGI IMG/M metagenome (GOLD analysis project Ga0160502, IMG submission 108237) | Enriched soil microbial communities from UW Madison campus, WI, USA - DID2933_E24_Xylan MG | ecosystem: Environmental > Terrestrial > Soil > Unclassified | place: USA: Madison, Wisconsin... | reverse complement strand
GCTACGAAAAGTATTAAGTCGTTAATACTGTTTTTATTGAGATTGCGGTCCGTTCGTCTAGGGGTTAGGACGCCAGGTTTTCATCCTGGTAACAGGGGTTCGATTCCCCTACGGACTACAAAAGTATGCGGTTTTAAAGAAATTTAAAACCGCTTTTTTTATGCCTAAAATTTCGATATTTTTACAAAGCGCATACGCTAACGCATACGATTTGAAAATTAAGCCAAACTATTCGTCTCCTAAAATTTACAATGCCGGTGGTGATCTAACCAAAAGGTGGTACGTATATTATTCCTTTAAAAATCCGGATACCGGAAAAATGGAACGACAAGACCCTATCTACGCCGATGTAAATCGACTTTTTAAAACATTCTCCGCGCGAACAAAAGCCATAAACACTCTTCGCGATGCCGTGGAAGATATTTTAAAAGCAGGTTTTAATCCAATGGCGGAAAAAATAGACTTTTCCAAAATCTTCGAAAATCTAAAAATCATTAATCCAGGAATGGCTCTACGTCCGGAAAACATTTCGGATGCAGAAAACAGCGAAAAAACACTACTTGTTGCTGATGCCGTTGTGTATGCATTAAAAATTTGGAAAAGCACGCTTGCTGAAAACACCTATCCGGATTACAAGGGGCGTATAAATCAATTTGAAAAGTGGCTAACCGAACACAATTATCACAATCAGGATATTTCAAAAATCAGAAAAAGAACTGTGGTTAATTACCTTAACGATGTTCTTTCGCGCACAAGCCCAAAAAACAGGAATAATTCACGTGCGGTTTTATCTGCTTTTTTTGGACTTTTAAAAGAAGATGAATATATCGACTCTAATTTTGTAGCCGATATAAAAGTACTTTCTGCTACTCCTAAAAAAAACAAAACATACACCCCTACCCAAGAGAGAGAGATATTAAATTATTTGTTCCATAATGACAAAACCCTTGATCTGTTTATAAAATTTGTCAGCTATAATTTTTTACGACCTGTCGAAGTTGCAAGACTGCGCGTTCAGGATATCGATGTAATTGGAAAGAAAATGCGTTTTAAAGCAAAAGGAAAGCCGATGAAAACTAAGATTATTCCCGACATTCTACTTAAGGAATTACCGGATTTACATAAACTAAACCCTTTAAACTTTTTCTTTACCCCTGACGGCTTTGGATTAGATTGGGATACCGCAGAAACCAACCGTCGTGGTTACTTCGGAAAACGATTTAAAAAAGTAAAAGAAAAATTTGGTTTAAGCGAAGAATACGGCTTATACAGCTGGAGACACACCTATATAACTAAACTGTATTATGAATTTGTCCGCGAAAGCACACCGTTCGAAGCAAAAAGTAAGCTAATGCTAATAACCGGTCACTCAACAATGATAGCGCTTGAAAAATACCTGCGAGACATTGACGCAGTTTTACCTGACGACTACTCCGCTGCACTCATAAAGGCCAACGAATGGCTCACTAAGAACCCCCTGCCGGAAGTGGCGTAAACCACTTGCTGCAAACACAGTTTTAAGCCCCCATATACCTACATAAGTAGCGTAACAATTTAATAGTTTTGAAAAATACAGTTCATTTTCTATCTTAATAATACATTGCTAATTAATAGTACATAGTAAATAACACATAATAAATTAAGTGTTTTTACGTAATTTTATTAACCATAAGCCTATTATATTTGCTAATAAATAATTAACTTACTTAAGCATAACGAGCAAAAGCATTCTCTCGACTGTGTAGTTTAAGAAAATATTATATAAAAAATTGTAAATAAGCATTATATTTGTCAATAAAAAAAAGCCAACATGCTCTTTTTCAGAACAATATAGCTTTAAAGTATTTACGTTATTAATGGAAAGAAAAAAGATAAAAGAAGAATCTTACATAATAGCTTACCATACTCAAGAAGAACGAGGAAAAGAACTGGACGAACCAATAGACTGTTATAGAGATGATGCGTGGTTAGGAATAGGTTCTTATTATTGGGTTGATTTAGAATTCGCACATTATTGGGGGCATGATTCTAAAACAAATACAGGACATTATTGTATTTATAAATCTGAGGTTAATGAGGAAGGAATACTAAACGCTACATTCAGCGAAGAAGAGTATCTTTTTTTCTTAAGAAGCATAGAGAAAGCTAGGAAAAAATTAACAATTAGCCGTAAAGATGTCACCCTAAAAAATGTACATCAGTTTCTTTCAGACGAAGTATGGTCAAGTTGTAATTTGAAAGGCATAATATTTGACGACTTACCTGTAAATCCAAAAAAAGGAGGAAGGGTCTATTCAGACATCCTGCCCCTTTACTATAAAAAAAGAATCCAAATGGTTGTTTTTGATAAAAACAACATAAAAACTTTTCAACCGTATTTAAGGTATGAAAAGTGTATAAAAATATAATTATAAAATTATGTCAAATAGTAAATTAGATCTTAAAAAACTAGAAGCTAGATTCGACGAGATTCTAGAATCTTTTGATAAAGAAAAGATCGACGCCTGGTTTCGATTCAACGAAGAGCAATTGAGAAACGAAGCGATACTTAAGGGAAAATACCTTAAAACATTCAGTATAGATATGGAAAAGTCTCATCTTGTAAATGATTACAAGGCATCCGTTGAAGAAATCGAGGAAGAATATGAATGGCTTAAAATGGCAAGTTAATGGATGGAATTGAAAAAAATAAACGTACACCTACATCAATTAGATTAGATTCCTTTCATCTTACTGATTTAAAATTTAAATTTAATAAAAGTAAATGGGGAAATCAGGAACTAACAGATACTAAATTCAATATAGCTTTTCAGCACGTATCTAACGATGCGTCTGATAAATATTTTGGTATTTTATTTACAATAAAAGTATTAAATTCAAATGATACCGACCTCTTGAGTTTTAAGTATCTTGGAAATTTTGAAGTGACTGGAGATACTGTTACTGAAGAAAAATTAGCAGAAAACCCGTTCTTCAGAATTAATGCTCCAGCAATTTTTTACCCCTATGTAAGGGCGTTTGTATCTAGTTTCACACTGAATGCCGGATTCAAACCCATAATTTTGCCAACAATTAATTTTACTAATCCGGATCTCCTGATAAAATCTAAAAAATAAAACCTCGGAATTCCGAGGTTTTATTTTTTATCCACCTTAACACCACCACCCTTAACGTTTTCATCCAGTTTTTTTGTTTTAGTCGCTTATGCACCAGTTTAGTTAAATCATTATATTATTAGTTTAAAAATAATGTTTTTTGTTATCGTTTTTAAATATAATAATTTTGCTAAAATTTATTAATAAATACAAAAATGATAGAAAGTAATTACATCGAGTTCTTTAACCTTATTAGCAAAAAAAAGCATCTTGCTAGAAAATTTAAATCCGAGTACATATTGTTAGAGAAGAATGAAGAGTTTATACATATAAACAATCCAAATTATAACATCTTATCAATAACCCCAAAATTACTACTAAAATGTGGTTTTAAGGCAGACAAAGGAGTTTATCGAAAAGAAAAATTAACCGTTATTCCAGTTCATTCTGTAAATTCAAAAAATAATGAGCCATTTATTGATTTCCTAATAAATTTTTATGGATATGTGTTTTTAGAAAACAAAAATGAAACGGAAAATTTTATAGAGGCATATAAAAAAAATATATCTGATAAGCATTTTGATGACTTTATAAAAACACATAACACAACAATGAGTATTGATGAATTAAGGAAGTTTTTAAAAATTAGTTTACCTAATTTTGACAAAATAATGATCGACTATTATAATGATAATCCATTTGCCCCCTTGTTTGACACGAATCCGGAAACACGCAAAAAAAACGTATTATAAGGGCTTTTCTATTTTTTAGTCACCTTAACAACACCGCCACCTTTAACATATCGATGTCCTTTTTTAAGGGTTCCATCCGCCCGGGTTCCAGCCGCTTTCGAAACTCTCACGGTTTTCGTTGTTGTAGATGGTCCGTTTAATCCGGTTGATTTTTTCTTTTTCGGTGCTGCACCAACAGAACTCATTGTTACTTTTTTTCGCCCTGGCTTAGTGCTTCTACGATCTTCTACGTTTTTGCTTTTAGCCATGCCTTTCCACTTAATTCCCATATAGTTATTGTTTTTTAGTTGTTTTAATTTTTTTTACAAATCCGTTTTCAAAGTCGTAGGAATAAATCTGACCCTCTTTGTTTCTCCACTTTACGTCAACCTCTCCATCTCTGTGATTAACAGCGGTTATGGTTAACGTAAACCTTTCCTTTCCGTTATCATACTTAATTCTATCGCCCACCTTGACTTCATGAATAGGTAAATGCTTTGTTTTTTTTGCCGTGTATTTGTCTAAGAATTTTTTCGCCTCCGTTAGATTGGCTACGCCTGAGGATTGATTATAGCCATAGCGAACGCTATAATGCTTTCGAGATTTATCTCTTGCAATTGTACCAAGTTTATAATTCGCATATTCCCCTCCGTTGGGACCAGGTTTAAATACTACAGCGCTGGTTTTAGTTGTATTCTTTTTTTTCATAATCTTATTGTACTTTAAAGGATAGTTTTCGATTAGGTTCCGGTTTTCTGACTAATGAACCGGAAAAAATATTATAATGCAATCCATCGAGAGGTTTGTCCTGGTATCTGTTTTTGTCAGCATATATGTAGTTATCCCGGTAATCGTCTTTTTTTTCCGTAAACAACACTATATCCGCATCAAATTGACTTTTAGAGCCGCCGCGCATTTTTCCGTCTGTTGTTTGCTGAAAAATAACAATGAATAATTTTCCATTATATTTTTTTCGCAAATCCTTGTCAACTTCAAAACCTTTGCACATCTCTTGCACTTTAGTAAACGAATCGATAATGACCACATCGTTCTCCCGAATAAGTTTGTCCAGGTCTGACATTGTCTTGATTTCCGGAGCAACAATACTTTGCAAAGCCTGGTTATTAAGATACTGAGTAGCTTTGTCAAGGTATAATTTACTTTCCGGATGCTCTTCAATAGACGCATGGCCGATTTTATAATTCTGCCCGAAAGCATTCATAAGTTGGAAACAATGACGGGTTTTCATTGATCCCTGCCCGCCGGTAAGGGAAATAACAACACTTTCCTTTTCCTTTTTTTCGATATTTCCCAAGTATTCGGAGATATCGTGATCAGCTATATTGTAATACTCTACATTTTCCGGCTTATTAGCCAATCTGTATGCTAATGAATTAGGATTGCTGTTTTGAACTTCCGGGCTATTTAAACCGGTTTTTTTTGGCTTTCTGACAGGTCTTTGCAATGGCTTTGCAACAGGCTTTTGTTTTGGTGCCGGCTTACGCTTAACCGTTGTGGGTTTTAGTTTTTTCTTTGCCGGATTTTCTTTGATTTGATTTGTGATTTTAATTACAAATCGATCGATGCCTGGATTATTTTTAAGTAAGCAGGATAATCGGGTAGCCACTTCGGTATTTTTTTCTTTCCGGGCGCGGCCGATTAAACCAGTTAAATACACCCGAGAAACCTCTTTACCATTTAAGGCGTTAAATTCTGTTGTCGCACTCATATCTTTTCGTTAATCCTGGGTTATTAAATATTCCTTACCCAACACGTCTACCGTTGCATTTACCTTTAACAACGAAACGTTGAAATCAGTGATTTGTAGTAAAATATTCGGCAGCGCTGTTAGTGGTATTTCCACTGGAATATCATGCACAATTAGTGAATTATTTGCCGGTATTGAGATTGATGTTAAATACGGGTAGGCGGAAGCTACATATTTACCATTATAGTAAATATCCAACCGTTTCAAGGTTACAACATACCCATTTAACGATAGGTCCTCATTTGAGCCGTTCATAAAGGTTACGTCCAGTTTAAAAAACAAACGCTTCCAGTTCAAATCAATACCTTTTATTCCTGACGGGAAAATGTCCATTTTTGAAAAAACTTTCGTTAAGTTTTTGGCCTTATTCCATCCAACAAGCATAAGTCCGCCAAGAATAACGGCACCGGTAATCAATATTTTTTTTGCAGTTCCCATTAGATAAACATATTTGTTGGATTCAGTAAATTTCCTTTTGCGTCACGAACCTCCATATGCACATGATTTGTCATGCCTGGACTGTATTTTGACGCAATATTTTGCGCGACTCCGATAACACCACCTTGTTTTACTGTTGTGTTCTGAATAGCGGTTGGATTCAAGTAAAAAATCTTAACGCTATACTGTTCGTTTTCGATTAAGATACCTTTATAAAAAATATCTCCGGGATAAGGAAACGGATATCGAATTACTTTACCTGTTATTGGAGATAAAATTTTTGTTCCCGGAGTTACCACAATGTCAACACCTTCATGTTTACGACCGCCTCGGGATGCACCAAAGGAACCACACCCGTGAGCGTCACAACCTCTTATTTTTTGATTTGGCACGATGGCCGCGAATGCTTTTTTTGCTGTCATAGTTAGTACAATTATTAAACCGGTTATAGTTATTCCTAAAATAACCGGGGTTACGTAGTTGTTTTTTTTCTCATTATCCATACCATAATTATTGATTGTACGATGCAAATAGGCAATAAAGCAATCCCTAAATCCGAAAAAAGTGAAGTCCAAAACGGCACCTTAACCGTTTCTGTTTTCTCGGTTTTCGTTTGCTCGCTCGCGATTTTTTGGTAATTCTCAATTACGGTGTTTTGCAACTGAATCACTTTAACCAAATCATCAATCATACAGGTCGCTTCAATATTTTCACCGTTCTTTTGCAAAATCACCCGTCCGCGATCTGTTTGCGTTTCCACCGGCTGACCGTTATCCAGCTGTGCGGCCGGAACTGAAACTTTTAATGTCGCACCAGGTATCACAATCAAAGAATCTTTTGGTATGATGATTTTTTTATAAACCGTCGTGTCAGTGATTTTTGATAAATCGGTGATTTCCGTTTTCTTTCGTGTGGTTCCGCAACTGATCATTGCGAATAAAGCGGCAAAAACCAATATCCAAAAACACACCCCAATTATTAACCTACTTCTGACAGTGTTTGCATCGTTTTTCATAGTCCGCGATTTGTGATTTTAAAGTTTTAATTTCTTCCGACTGCTTATTGATTAAGGTTTGCATTTCCTCGAATTTCCGATCGGTCTGCTCTGTAAACTTATCGTAAACGGTCTGCATGTTTTCAAGCGCAATCGCTTCCGCTTTTTTTACTTCGGATTTACGCGACTTCCACGCGATGTAAATCGAAATAATAGTCGTGCTACCAAGAATATAGTTTAGCAATAAGGTGATTTGTTCTATTGGCATTTTTGGTTTTGGTTTTGGTTGGTTTTATTCTCACTTATACTCATTGCCATCGGAATCAATCTCCGATATCAATAAATTGCATTCATCAATCAGGCGTTGCCCTTCAGTTTTAATTTCTTCAGGAATCGGTGTTTCCGATATAAAAAACTTGCCAATATGTTTGGATAAGAGTTTAGCAATTAACCCGTCGTATTTCTCTTGAATTTGTTCAATTTGATAGGCTTTCCAGGCTTTAATCTCGTCAGGTGTTCGACCGTCGATCCAGTTGCTATCAGGATCGCCTGGAAACTCAATCTTAGGCATTATAACGCCGATCGGGGATACTGATGTAGAATTTTCAACAACTTCATCAGAGGTAACCGACTCGACGTAAAAACCGGCTTCATTGTAAACATATCTCATCATCATAGTTGTATTTCTTCAAGGTTAAGGATTAACGTGAACGAATAGAGATTCACAGCGAGATTTCCGGTGTTAAATAAGACAGTTAAAAATGCACCTTCGTGAATTATACTATCAGTAATATTTGTCGGACTAATGATCTTATGTGAAATTGCATTTGTAGCCGTTAATGATAAGGTTTCCCGGATGTTGATAGTGCGATTTGTCCCCTGTTCGGTTGGGTAGAATGCGCTGCTTTGTGGCAAATTCGCTGTGTAAACTGCAAAATCAACAGCTGCCGTTGTGCCGGACTGAAATTTTACCCGTGCCGATTTAATTTTGCAATTGAACGGCACGATATCGTTAAAGGCTCTCCAATCGAAAGATGTACCATTAACATTATTCGGATTGAAATTTGTATAGGTAAAAGCCGGGTTCTGAAAATGTGCTGAATCTCTAATGTGAGTCTGCCATAGCGTTTGCGCTGACAGCATAACATTCCCGGTATAACGGAGTGTGTGCGTCCGAGGTGTCCAAATATCGTCTATTTGGAATTGCAAATCCTTAATTGATTCGTACACCAATGGAACCGATGGGTACAACTCCGGTTGTATGATGTCCCAATCATACACTTTATTTACCTTATCTTCTTTGTTGCTATCGGAAGCAGCTTCCGGGATTATGATTCCGATCATTTTTCAGATGATTTGAAAATTTTATAAATACTAAACAGTACAACCGATGCAAAAGCAATCGGAATGATTAAATCAATTTTTTTTTTGGAGCCGGTAAGACTATTGAGTTTAGGTCTAATCCTATAATGTTGAACCCGTCTCGATAATCTTGATCGGTAATGTATTGATTCGCGACAGCTGGTCCGATTTCCATTTTTACAATGGCCTTTGTTAGTTCAATTAACAGGGTTCCTGATAATTTGGTAATCGCCTGATCCGGTTTTAATCCGGTTTTTTGAGCAACGTAGTTGATATACGCATTTGTGTCGTTGTTGTCTGATGACGGAGCATAACGATTGATCATTAGCGAAATCGTACTATATCCCGATTTTGAATAGGTAACCAAAATTCGCATTACCGCACGTAAACCGTACCTTAGTTCGTAGAATTGCTCAAACGATAAATCACGGCTTAATGAAAAAGGTACTTTTCCTTCCCAATTTTGATTTGACCTACGAATGTTACCGGGGTTGTTGTTTTTCAAACCCAGTGTAGGTACATTTTGATTCAAGTAAGATTTTGCCATAATTATACTTCTACTTCTTTAGCTGGTGGTAATTCTTTTGATTCGCTTTTTGTCGCTACTAAAATCAATGCGGTAATTCCTAGTACAGCAGCAATACCAACTCCCCAATATGCAAGCTTGTAATCCTTTTTCACCTGAATTTGCGCGCCTGGGTCAGTTGGGTCGAGTTGAAGCCAAACCACTTGACCAACAACATCGCGCGCAGGTAATTCTTTCGGAAGCGTAAGCCCTGCAAAATCAAACACCAAAACACTATCAAAATCAGGAACATTAACGGAATACGTTCCATCTAAATTGGTACGAACAGTTTGGCCAGTTGATTTAACTGTTACCGTTCCATCGTACACCGACTTTCCGTCGTCTTTCAAAAAAACTGTTCCGCTAATAATCATGTTATAATTGTGCTAAAGTGATTTGTGTTACTCCTTTTACCGCTTTTAATCGCGCTTCGGTTTTTGGTCCGAATATCCCGTCTACTGCAAGACCGCCTAAACGTTGTTGCAATTCAGAAACTTCAATGCCGCGTACACCGGATTTCAATACTTTGTTGTAATCTAATTGTGTTCCTGGGGAAACGGTATCGTTTGCATTTGATTGTGTTTTAGATTTACTGTATATCCAATACCCTAATAAACAAACAGCCGCCGTCCCTGTGAAAATGTAAAATCCTTTCATGTTATTTATAAATAGTTTGGATATTTTTTCTTTAATCTAGCATAGTCTGCATACTCAAGTTCGGTTGCCAACCAAACCTTAAGCGGTTCCAGTGGTAACGGTCCAAACGGATTCCAATTAACTTGATTTCCGTACCATGTATGATACGATCTGCGGCCAAACTTGTCAGACACTTGTTTGAACTGAGCCTCAGTTTTTACCGGTTCCAGCGCTTTGAATATCTGATCTCTCTCATTTGGATTGTAAAATGAGGCGTATCCCGCACCTTTCATTGCATCATAAAGATCCTCGGCAATTCGCACTGGATTAAATACCTGAACCGGTGCTGTTGGATTGGCTACGGTTCCGTTTCCGGTCGGATCGGAAGCCGATGCGCCAGGACTAGCTGACTTTGCTTTTTGGTATATGTAATAGGCACCGGTGCCAACAACAATCACACCGATAGCGATTAAGCCGTATTTTTTTTGTTTGTCTGTTAGTTGCATTGGATGTTATTGTTTTATTATTAATACCGGACTAGCTGTACCTACACCTCTGAAAAAACCACCCATAAGACCGCGTAAATAGCTTAAATCCGTCCCGTTGAATTCGTCCAAAATCCACTCTGTGAGTGTCATTTCCTTTGAAAAAGGAATAACACCCTGCCTTTTACCAAAAGCGTTGTAAACCTTAATGAATGCGTTGTAGTTCAAACCGATGATTTGATCAGCAACAGCATCCAGGTTATTACCAGGACCAAGCATAGCCTGAAACAATGCATTTGCCCGTGTTTCAGCTTCGGAGTCACTAATATTGGCAGGTGGATAACTACTAACAAAAGCCTTTTTTTCAAATCGGTTGGTAACCGCGCGGTAGATCAAGTAAATCGTAAGAGAACTTAAACCTACAATCACCCCGGTTTTAATTAGCCAGGGCAAAACATCCAAGCTTTTATCAAGGGCTTTTTCACGAGCGCCCGGACTTTGTGATTCGGGATTACCCAAGCCTAATTTTTGGGGCGCCTCCCCGGTTGAGCCGTATGCGACAACATTTTCAACGTCAACCGGTTCGTTAAGCCCTGTATTTTTTTTAAATTTCATACTAAGACATAAAAGTTACCGCTGTTTTTAGCGCGGCCCATCTGTCTTTTAATGCCTTTCGTGCTTTTGGATTTTCTGCAATCTGATAAAGCCTGTCCAGGTCATCTGCCGGCAATTGGGCGATTATTGTTAATTTCTTTTCTATAGCTTTTAGGTCAACTGGATTAGTTGCCTGTGTTTGTATCGTTACTGTCATTGGTTTGATATTTTTCGATTAACTGATTTAATTCATCATAGAAGCCTGGTAGCGTGTTTATCGCGTGGCAGATTCCTGTTATATACTGTAAAAAGTCCGGCGATTGCTTGGCTAGATAAGCCAGTTGCGGCGACTCGTTAAGAACAGCCTGTTGTGGATTGTATTCCGGAGCGTTTAAGCCGGATGGAGCCGCAGCGCCACCACCTATAAACTTACCAACGATAGGGCCTAAAATTTCACCAAGTCCCATAAGAAGTTCCTTATTACCGGTAGCTTTAGCAGTGTCATATTCTTTTTTTAACCGCTCTTCTTTTAGTTGCTGATTTTCTTCTTTTAATCGGTCATTTTCTGATTTTAGAAAAAGATTTTCCGTTTCAAGGCGTGTTTTATCGTTAGCTGCTACGTGCAATCCGACATATTCCGGAAAACCAAGGCCAAAAGGACCGTTTAACGCTGGCGGCGCTGCCGGCATCGGAATCGGCATGGCATTTTGTTGCAAAGGTTCAGGCGTTTGTTGCAAAGGCTTTGCAACTGGTTGCAACTCCCTTTGATAGTCATTGCTGTCGCTGATTTTAAAAATAATCGGATGCTCTTTAAAAATAAAGGTCGATCCGTTTTTACGCTTTGGATACACTGTGATTCGATTGATACCTTTTGAAATCAGGTACTTAAAAAAGTCTTCAACACTTCCAAAGTCTGAAATCATTTTTTGTCCTGTTAGATTGTTTCCCAACTCTTCATTAGTGTTCGTATTAACCACCTTTACGGCGTAATATTGGTCTGTTTCGAGTTTGTGAATTATATCTAACATTTGCTGTTCTTTTTGTTGTCGCATTTTTAATTAACAGTTTATGATTGCTCGGTAATCGATGTACACCAAACCACCTTTATCACCATCGAATTCAATAGTAAAATCAAGGTCAGTCTGACTTCCGTCCCCATCTATTTTAAAACAGGCCGGATTTACCCCAACCATTGCCGGTAAGGTTCTTCCGAAAACATCAACATCAGAATCTCCGCAGTTGGAAATTGTAATACTGGTAACACCTTTAAGAACGAATCTTTCGTTTCGGGTTACCCGACGATAATTGTAGCCTGTTTTATCCATAGATTAATAACACTCGTTTTGTTTGTAGATAAAAATTACCTGTCCAATGAAATCGGTTGTAAGGGCTTCCGCCAGTTTGATTTCAAGGGTATAGGTTTTTCCCATTGGGTTCATTGGGATTGGCTTCATCCCTTGCTCGTAAGGCGCATTTCTTGATCTGTAATTGTCGATGTGCTGCATCTTTGAAATTTCCACACCGGCATCGTCTTTAATGGACGCCTGGATATAATTGCTTTCTCGGTCATTATGAAAAATGACGGCTCCAAGCATCATTCCAACCGGCAAAACCTGTTTAAAAGCATCAAAGGTTTGGCCTGCCGAAACCTTAAATGGTAATACTTCTTCTTTAGTCATAGCTTAAAGTTTTTTTGTTTTAAAAGCCCCGGAAACCAGGGCTTTTCATTAACCAATCAATTTAATTAATATGAAAACAGGAAACTTATGCTGTAAAGATTTCGATAACACGTGCCTCGATTCTAGTTAAGGCAGATGTTACAGAAGATGGAACGGTTTCGCCTTTTGGAAAAACCCAATCATATTTGAAGTCGATTTCAGGCATGATAATCGGGGCCGTAACGATATCTCTGAAATCATCATCGTTACTTGCGCCATTGCCTTCGTTGTGTAAGTCTGTTACTGGCATATCTAACAAAATACCATCCTGCATAATTCTAAGCTCACTGTTTTTTAATGCTGGATGCAGTTCTGAAACCCATTTGGCTTTTCCTAAATCAGTAGCAGTATTCTCTCCAAGAACACGTAAGCTGTCAATAACCAGGTAACGGCCTTTGTTAAGCTTATTACCGTCAAAATTGGTAATTCCTTCAATTTTTTTTGTGTTTGCATCAATCAACTCAACAATACCACCCTGACCTTTTCCGTCGAAGGCCAAGTACATTGTTTTATCAATAAATCGTGCTTTTCTAACATCAATTCCTTTTGATGATGCTACAGTAATTGCGCGGTTTAACGCCGCCTGTCTATCTTTTCCCATGATATTTTTTTAATTTTTTGTTTTGTTGATATTTGTGATTAAGATGCAATGGCTTGCCATGCGTTGTCGTTTACTTGTAATAATGGATTAACACCGTTTCTTCCTAACATGCCATCGCGGTAAGAGATTCTTTCACTCATCGTCATTCCTTCCATCGGGTCGATGATCGGTTGAGCAAGTGAAGGGTAATAGCGGTTTTCAACGGCCGCTCCACTGTTACAAGGACAACCAAGTCCTAAGCCCGATCTAAGCACACGGGTAGCAGTTGTGTTTGTTGTAAGCAAGTCGTTTCTCTTAGCGTATGTCGCTGCTAAATCAATTACATTAACAACAGCCATACCTACACCAGCGCCTTTTGTAAGTTGCGCACCGGTATCGTTACCGGAAGTAGCGGCAGCCACTCCAAGTCCTAAGACAATAGCAAAGGCTTGACCTCCCATTTTCCAATTTAATTCGGTTTTTGTTGGAGCACCTTCGATGGCTGGTTTAGTAGCTGCATCGATAATTGCGCGAGAACCAAATCCCGATGCAACACCTGCCCCAACGGATGCGGCTGATGTTCCGATATCACCGCCTGATGGTTTTTTAAACTTCATTTTTATTAAGATTTAAGTTGTTTAACTTCTTTTTCGTTTGGTATTTTTATTTGTTGTCTTTTTCTCCGGAGTAAAAACTTTATACAGTACGTATCCAGCTGCCACAAGTCCCAATCCTTTTAATAGAACATTGCTTTTTTTACCACCCGTTGCAACGTTTGTTGGATTTGTTGCAACGGGCGTTGCAGGATCAACCTTAATTGGTTCCGATGTTGCGACATCTTTAACAGGTGATTCGGGATTGAAATAAATTCCGGTATTTGGAATATTTGGAACAATAAGTTCCGGGCTTGATGTTGTGGTTTTTACACTCGTTGTGATTTGCGGCACAACAACGCTAACCACCGGTGAGCCGGCTGTAATTCCACCTGTATCAATTGAACTCATGAATACATTTTTATTTGAAACCGAAATTGCAAATGGCAAGTCCGTCGTTAAAAATTCAACCTTTAACCTGATTTGCTTGGTTAACTCATCGACAAACTGTTTCCGGGCTGCGATTTGGTTTGCGGTGTAACCGATAACCGGAGCGGAAAAATGCGCTTGAATCGCCCCCAGCTGCCTATACATATCGTTTATCGAATCGATCTTTTGTTGATTCGTGTACTGATCGTTATACCTTGCAAACTGTTCCAGTTTTGGTTTTAGTTGCGCCGTGAAATTGTTAGTCCAGTTATCTAGTTGCTGTTGTTCTAAAGCGGTTAATTCGATTGTCGGTGTTGATATTTTTAAACCGAAAGAACTTGCTAGATCTGCTGCAATTTCCAATCCACCAGCAATGCTGTCAAAAAAAACTTTCAATAAAGGCTCGTCATTAATCCATGAAGCAACACGTCTTAATTGTCGAGACAGCCACCCCCCTCCTACATTTGTACCACCACCTACTAACTTACTTTGCTCCATTTTTTTTCATTTGTTTAGAGATTAGAACCGCTCCGCCAATTACCGCTCCGCCGATTACTGTCCAACCGAGTAAACCAATCCCTTTATTATCGTCATTGTTTGGCGTGCCGGTTCCGGGTGTTTGCGCACCGCCTGCTGCCGGGTCTTGCGTGTAATTACCGCCCGGAGTTGAACTGTTGCCGGTTGGTGGTGCTGTTGTTCCAAAGGTTGCAGCAACGTTTTGCAGCTGTTGCAAAAATGTTGGTGCCGGCGGCGGCGCTGTGCCGTTATTAATCGATGCTATCAAATCCGGTGTGATTTCAAATTTTGGAACAATTGAAATTCCGGGTTTTACCATGTAGGTATACACATCAACGGTATGACAACCATCAGGACCGATATCCGAAAAGAACATAGCCGCGTACTCATCCGGATAGACGTCGTAAGCACATGCGGTTACTTTAGCGGTTCCTGATAAGATTTTGATAAAGTACTTTTCGATATAGGCCGCTAGTAACGTGTTTACCTTGTTGTTAAAATCCGTGTGTACTTGCTGTGTAATGCGGATACTATCATCGGTACATACATTCCAATTGTTGCCCATGAAAATGTTTTGCAACTTATTCCAACAAGCGTGCGGCCACGCCATGGCATATGCAACTGCCTGGGACAACTTCGCCATGTCTTTTGTTGCAACGGCGATATTTACATCGTTGTAAATTTTCTCGTATTTCTTTACGATTCCGGGAACCTTTGCCTGAACGTCGCTTGCGTTGTAGGCTGAACCGCCCCAGCAAGACATTCCGGAGAATACATTTCCGAAATTGAAACTTTTAATATCTCCTAGAGAGATTCCGAGGCCTCCGGGACCCGGGCGTGCGACGCCATTTAAACCTGTATGTGGAAATTCCATATATAAATCTTTAGGTTCTGTGAATAATGGTTCTTTGTTCTCAAATGTTGTCGCATCAAGTGTGTAGTACCCGCTTGTTAATTTGCCTGTTTTTTGATCGGCAGGAACAATCAGGTATACGTGTGTGTAATCATTAGGGTAATCGCTTGCAGGTTGTTTTATTCGCCTGATATAATGCTTGATACCGAGGTTAAGCAAGATCGATGAGCAAACAATCGAAAAGCTTTTGCAATCCATCCCCTTTGCACGGGAAAACCATGCGCAGGCCGGTGATTTCAATAACTGTTCTGTACTATCTCTTTTGTATTGAAAGTGACTGTAAGCCCAGTAATGAACCGTTGCAACGGTTTGTTGCAATGTTGGTTGCAAAAGAAGAGGAGCGACTTTTTCCATTTGCCTGAAATGTTTTTTTATCCAGGCAGCCATTTGGTCAACGCTATAGGCAGTAGTGCCGGTACCGAGATCAGTTGCTTCGCAAAATCTCAACGGTATTAAATGATCGTATTGACTCCCGTTCTGTAATGGCCTGTACAAGTTATCGCTCACCTCTTTTTTTTATCCTTAATGATTACATTGCAAAGTTGATACAAGCCGGATTAAGCGTGTCACGATACGTCAGGTTACATCACAATAGGTCACGTTATGTCACGATACGTCACGATAGAGCATATTTTTGTAACTTTACACCAATGGATTGTTATAAAAAAGAAAAGGTCAATTGCAACAATTGTTGCAATTGACCTTTGAGAAATAAAAAAAGCAGCTACTTTGCCGCTTTTAAATCTTTAAAGTGTTTGTTTTGTTTACTTAATTGTAAGTTGCATAAAATGTTTTAATGCAGTTACTACATACTTTTCGTCCGATTTTTGCCGCTTCAATTCTTGTGCTTTCCTCGTCTAAACATACAAAATTTTGGATTGCCTCAGTATCTTCAAAGCCAACCGCTCCACATAAAGCTTCTTCATCAGGATTGCAACGATCAGTCTTTTTTATTCCTCTAAATAGATGAAGCTCTTCTGATTCTTTATTTTTTCTTAAAGTATAGCCAAATCTGACCATAGAAACGAGATTATTCATGTTTTAAAATAATTTAAGTTTCCTCAAAAATACCACTAACCATTAGGTAATAAAATACGTGTTCTCACTTATTTTTTTACGTATAAATACCGATTTCAACTTTGCAAAGGTTTGTTGAAATTGCGCCTAATTCTTAATTATCTGTATCATGTTTTCATTTCAAGAATTTAATAAGTTAGAGTTGACCTATAAAGCTGCATTTTTAACTATCGTTTCGGTAATGCCTTCTTTTTTCGTGTCGATCTATTTGTTTAGACCAAGTTTAATCAGTTTAGTAAGTGATAACCCATTTAGCGATATTGATTTTTACTTTATCATATCACTTTGCTTTTGCCTTTCATTAACATGGTTCATGTTAACACTATTTTATACTAACCTTTTATTTGAGTATTTAGATAAGGCTGAAAACAAAGGCCACCAATCCGAAATAAAAGATGTTTTTAGGGCAAATACAATTATTGCCGTTATTTATCTCAACATTTTGATACTTGTTAACTACAAACTCAAATATGATTTTGTGTATTTCATCATCGGGTCTTATTCTTATATTTTATTTTTAGTTCTAAGAATAGTTGTTGCTAAAATTTACTCATACCTTAGAAAAAAATAGGTTTAAGAAAAAGACAAACAATAAACTAGATAGGAAGTCATACATCACACTTTCTAAGGTGACAGATGTCAATATTTTTGTTGTTTTTGACCAACCGAATAAAAGAACATACAAAACAAAGGGGATTCCAGCGCCCAAAATAAGGCTTGAAAGAATAAATAAAACGTATATCATCGTGAACTTATTGATTAATAATTACTTCTTTATCTCTTTTTGAAAGAATATTCCAAACACAAGGATAAACATACCGATGAAGCAGGTAGAGTGTAAATAACATAACTAAATAGGTTGTTATTCAACAACTGTTGTCTTAGTGGTTTTAGCAAAATTGAAACGTTGGTGAATTTCTGTTTCAAACTCCTTTACCTTATCAAGATTTTCGTCTTTATACAGTAATTCACGCTCAATTGTGATTTTGAGTTTACCAAAAAGAGGGATTGAGTATACTTCTACTTCTTTAGTTAGGTAGTAATAATTTTCATCTGATGTAATATGTGTGATAAGTTTTTTCATAATTGCAATGGATTGATTTTTAAAAAGTTGTGTTTTTTAAGCGTTTTTATTATCTTAGTCTAACTTTTGTTAGAAATCATTTAAAATAAAAAGGTAAACTCCATTGAGTTAAATTCCTCCCAATTCGTAATAAGGTGGTCCAATCGACCACCTTATTTGTTTAGCTTAATTACGGATGTTGTGTATCTTTTCCTTTACTAAAACAACGCTTGCAACGACCATTGCAAATACCGTTGCAGCTACGGTAAACTTTATCACGATCGCCGATAATTGTTCAAATGGCGGATCGTTAAGATCGTTAAACCAAAACTGTACGTATAGAACCGTGTAGCCCAGGCATAAGAAGTAGATTATTTTAAAGTAAATATTGTCGATTATTTTTAGAATGTTTTCAAGCATAGTTCATGAGGTTATTGGTTGTTCACGTAGTAGTTGTTCATATTCCGCGGTTACTTCAATTAATTCAAGTTCGTATTTCCGGAGTTTTTCCTTGGTATTTTTAAAAGCTTTATTTGCACCATCAATCCCAAATAATTCTGTAGATTCTAACTCATTGGTATATTCTTCAAGAGCATTTTTTATCTTAGTGATCATTCGTTTTTTACTAGCTATTTTGTCTTTCAAATGTTTTAGAGTCGTTTTAGTATCAGGAGGCTTAACACCCCATGATTGTTGTACATGGTATTTAGGATAATTAACCTGTAGGAGAGCCGCTCGATATTTAAAGTACCACCCGTATTTACACCTTACCGGCCAGGGCAAATTATCCCACTTTAAACACAATTCATTTATCCAATTGTGCTTTTCGTCTTTAACAACGATAGTGTACCAAAACAAGTTGTTTGCAGAATTTTCCATTGTTCAACGGGTTTTAATAAAGAGGTAGTTTTGTAAGCTTTTTTGTTGTGAGTTGAATACTAAGTTATTTTGATCGAAATTTTATTTTAAGGCGGTTTCGTATCTTAAAGGTGTATTGATACCTTTTGCCGTTCAAAACCTCGTTAAAGTGTCTTGTTTTCATTTCTTCGCCAACTAAGTCAGCGTATTTACCTGCGCCTATGAGTTTAGAGCCTTTTTCGCCTTGGATTTCATAACTGATTACGAAATGTCGGTTGATCTCTGCCCGGGTAGGGCAATCGGATTTAATGGCAGGCATAACCAAAGATTTGTTTTAGTAAAGTGGCAGTGAATTTTATTTCCATATTTTAAATGTTTAGTTGTTTTTAAGTAAATTCTAAATGTTCAGATTCCTTCACTATCGTTGTTGTAAAAGGAAAGTCTTCCGGAGTTACTTTTTCAATCATTTGCATTAAGATCGTTGATCCGGTAAAAAGCACGTGTTTAGTTCCTTGCTTTTCAATTTGAAGGGTTAAAAGTCGAGTTCCCTTCTTTATTTTGGAGTGCTTTATTAAATTTTTCGTTCGTAAACCATCAGGTTTTTATAATCATCTTCAAATAGATTGGCTATATGTTTGGAAGCGTCTCCGCTTTCACTTACGAGGCGGGAGCCGACAAGCGAATACGTATCCCGGCCAGCGTAGTAGGAGTACGCGAACCGAGAGCCCGAGACAGAACCGGGATAGAAATATGGATTGTACTTCCATTGGTTAGAATTGGTAAAATCTGGTTGAAACTCGGGATTAACCGCGTCATGTGCAACAAATAAGTTTATTACTGCCTTTACAGCTTCTATATGTTGTTCCGGAACACCTTCCAGTTTTACTAAGCTTGGATCGAAGTTTTGAGAAGAAAAGGCTTCTTCTTTTGTTTTAAATTTTTTCATAGGATTACTTTTTTATAGGTCTTTCATAGACCATTATAGTTTTATACAGTTCTTCGAAGTTTTCACCAATATATTCTGCGGCTTTTGCTGACTCTGAAACGAGGCGGGAGCCGACAAGCGAACGCGTACTCCAGTCATCGCAGCCGTGGTACGCGAACCGAGAGCCCGATACAGAACCGGGAGAAAAAAATGGATTGTACTTCCGTTGGTCATAATTGGTGAAATCCGGTTGAAACTCTGGATTAACTGCATCGTGAACGACAAACAGTTTCGCCATTGCTTTTAAGGCTTCAATATGGCGTTCCGGCACACCATTAATTTCGATTGCGTTTGCGTCTAATCCTTCGGCAGCAAAGGCTGCTTCTACATTTTTTATTTTTTTCATGATTGCTTTATTTAGGTTGTTCTTGATTGTTTGTATTGAGGCAGAAATTTTTCAACTGCGTCTATCATATTGTCATACGATAAAAAAACTTGGCGGGAGCCGACAAGCGAAGTCGTATGCCAGTTAACGAAGTAGGAGTACGCGAACCGAGAGCCCGAATCCATTAGAAATCTAGGATAATACTTATCTTGATTTGAATTTGAGAAGTCAGGAAGTTGCCCCTGATTGTACGCTGATACGATAAGTAATTCAATAGCGTGGCCAATCTCGTGGGAAGCAAAACCTTCCCATTTTTTTGTAAATTCTGCCAAGGAAGTTCCGTTTAATCGGAAAACATCATCCATCGTTTTTATTTGATCTCTGATGTCTTTTACAAAAAGGTCTTCGCCCAATAGGTTTTTTAAAAATTCCTTTTGTTTATCGGTTCCAGACTCGTAAGCCTTTACCGCATTTTCTGCTTTGATTTCAGTTGTTTTCATGCTTTTTGTTTTAAATGTTTAATATTGTTACAGTAAAACCTTGTATTTGTTGTGCAGTTTGTAATAACCGTGTTGTAGAATTACTTCACGATAGGAGTCAGTACATAATAATTCTGTAGCTCCCATTTTTTTTAAGGCCGTTTCGGCTTTTTTCATTGCTATTTTTGAATTAAAATGTAAGGTGCTGCAAGGTGAATTATAGAAATATTCAGTGTCTTCATAGGTTACGTTATGGTCTCTAATAGTTTTCCATCTTTCGTGTTCTGACACAAACCATTTTATTTCACTGGCTATCCTTGCTACTCCTAAATTCTCTCGAAGCATTTCAGCAACATTACCGGGACATTGGTGCCCCCATCCCTCAGGCCATTCGATTTCCTCAGTCATTTTCTTTGGAAAAACTATGTAATATTTACTTTTGAATCTCATGGTTTAATGTTTTTAAAATGAACGATTCAGCTTTTTCTTTGATTTCCTTTAAACAACTATTATATCCGTAGGCTGCCGACATACTGTCAAAATCGGTATCTCCATAAGTACAACCATCACGACCTTTATTTTCGCTTATAGATAAAATGTTTTGAATGAATTTTAGCATTTCCGGAGCGGCCGAAATTAGATTAGCGTTGGCATTATTTTCACTCATTGTTTCACAATTATCTTCATAAATAACACATATTGTTTTCCCTGTTTCGACAGCTTCAATTGTAAGCACTCCGTTTGGATGGAATGACGATATATTGGTAAGCTTTGGATACCAACTTCCTTTTGTTCCTTTAAATTTTTTAGTTTCTGTTTTCATAATTAGCAGTTTTAGTTATTGAATTGATCTTTGTTACATTTTTAACGATAGATGCAGACTGTAAAAAACAGATTTACCGGTCCTAATATTTTTACCTTTAAACCAGTATGGATTCTTTGCGTTTGTTAAAACGAATTCTTCTATTATGGCATGATCTGTATTACCCCTATTATTTAAAAATGGAACTTTGTCTCCTATTTTAAATATTTCCCCATCTACTGATAATTCATGTCTTTTGTTTTCTGTTTTCATAATTTGTAGTTTTATTGATTATTCCAATCCATATTTTCGCTGTTTTTTTAAAGATTTACCGGCCGCAACTTCTTTGCGGTATTCGGATAGTTTATACTGAAGTTCTTCCGATAATTTGTAACCATCCGGAGTACCATTTGCATCAATGAAAGTAATTACCTCTATCGTTCTAAGCGCGCGAGCAAAATGCGGCCGAGCCGGAAAGGTATTTTTCGCACGGTTTTCGCGTATTATTTCGTTGATCTCGTCTCTTATTTCCCGTTCCGGCATTTGCGACTGATAAAGCCGGTATAATTGCGATTTGGTTCTGATATTGTGTAATTCTTTCATTTTTGGTGGCTGGCTTGGGTGGTTGTTCTACATATTTAATTTCGCGCTTAATTCTTGTATTGCTTTTGCGTGGCTTTTATAGAAGTCTATTTCGTTTTGTTTTTGTTCAATTTTTTTTTGTTTCATTTCGATTATCCGTTGCAACCTGGCTTTGTCTTGTTGCAACTCTGAAAATTTATCCAAGACGTAGAAAAGAATTTTAGTAACTGATTTAATCCCTGTCTGATCTGAAATCCTTTGCAATTCTGCTTTTTGTCTTTCAGAAAATTTTCTGATGTATGCTGTTTCTTTTATCATTTTCAATTACGGTTATTGAATTGTAGATTTTTTTATTTTTTTTATCCTGGATATCCAGCTGGGCAGCACTATAAAAAATCTACTTTTTACAGATTGACTATTTGGCTATAGATTTTATCGGATAGGTCATTGAATAAATATTTTTCGTATTCGTTCCGATCTTCCACGGTTTTCAACTCCGATAGCATTTCCAATAAAACAACCGCAATACTCACGCGCAGGGAAATAGTATTTTTTTGCTTGTTTTTTGAATATTCCTGTTTTCTTCTTAAGTCAAAAAACAAATCTCTCAACAGGTCCATTTTTAATAAATCATCGAGTGATTTTGCGTTTAATGTTTCTATTTTCTGATTCACCCTGTGTTGCAACAACCATAAATCGGAAACCGCAAGGTTTTGAAGTGTGATTTTTTTCATTACTACCGTGTTTTTTTTAACGTTTATCGTACTTGAAACTCTCTAATTATTGCGCCACCAGGCGTATTATTGAAAAACTGAATTTTATTCACGTATTTCATTTCCGGCCGGGTTTTAAATCGTGATAACATTCCGTTTATAACCACATCATCCGGTTTTGAATTGCCGCGCTCCGGCGAATACCAGGTGATGTTATCCACACCATTGATTGTTAATGCAACCATCTTAATACGTGATTTTTCTTTACTTGCAAAGGCCATTGATTAATTATTGTTTTTGAGGTTATAACTTTGTATTTTCCAAACCATCGACGAAAGATTATCAAGGAATGCCGGGTATTTATTTTGAACAAAGCTGTATAGGTTCTCAACCGATACACGTCCTTTCAGATACAGCTTGATTTTCGTTTCAACCGCTTTGGCAGCGGATAGGCTTTGTTTTCGGGTTTGTGTTTTATTTTCCGCTTTGCGCTGCTTCACCGCACGGTTTTCCATGTATTTTAAATGGCGGTTCCAGGCTTTTGTTGTGTAGCCGAAACCAACTTCTTTACGATCGGTTCGAGTACGGTCGAAATAATCGGACGGGAATAGCGGGTTAAAATCCGGTTTAGACAGGAACCATTTACGAGCATGGTTAATTCGCCAGCGGTATTCCTGCAGATAATCAAACTGGTATTGTTTGGCAAATGTTTGCTTTTGACCATTCACAAAAAACTGATCATAAAAAATATTGATTGCATTTTTCCATGAACCAACATAAACCCGTTTTCCACGCCATATTTTAGCCGACGATTTTAAAAAATCCTGAATCAATAACTGCTTAAACTCATCGGTAGTCATTGTTCCCTGGTAAGCTTCACGGTACAACACCCGGATATCGATCGGTGAATAATCCCAATGCTCACCGCTGGCCAATTCTTCGGCTAATTGCTGCGGATGAATGATCGATCGCTGTAATTTTTCACTCACTGTCAGTTCTACCGTGTCAACCGCATCATTTTTAACATTTTCGGCCGCCCCCTCTGGTGAAATATTCAGCACATTGCACCCGGTGTTCCGGTAGAAAGTAGAATTAAAACTCGTGAGCGAGGAACCGAGCGAACTCCTTTTGGACGGAGAACTGTTTTTAACATTCTCTTTTATTTCATACTGATCTTTTATTGTTCTAGTAGTACCATTGAACTCAGTAAGTTCTTTCCTTTTCGGGGAGGTAAAGCGCTGATTTTCAGTGTTGGCATTTTTTCCGGTTGCAAGGTCAATGATCTGCAAAATTTCCGGGTTGAATTGGTGTAAAGTACCGCGGTAAAAGCCTTGATATTTATAATCAAGCAATATTCCGGCCTCTTCAAGGCGCTTGCGGTGGTTTCTAACGGTTTTCTTGCACACATTGATACTTTTTACTCCGTTTCGGGTAAGGCTCGTTATTTGCAAGCTATTGATCTCTACCGGCGGCAGTGGCTTTTTATAAGCGATGTTCATCTTCATATGGATCGCGTTTTTCTTGCTCAACTGGCCGTTGTAGGCATGCAGGAACTGCATGAAAAACATTTCCGTAGCGTATTTTATGGTCTGCAAAGGCATTAGTTCAACGATGTTGCTGTAGGTGTTGCAAAACTCCGTTGCAAGGGCGTTGTACTCGCGCGCATTCATATCATTAAGCTGGTAACGCTCTTTGATTTCAAGTGTTTTTTTATCCAGGTACTTTGTCCACCGGCCGTATTTAAGCATAAAGGCGCGTCTAAATCCGGCTTGTACCGGGTTTAGGTCTTTTATGTTTTCAATAACCTCGCTATTATGGTTGGCAATGGCGATATTTTCTTCAAATACCTTAGCGTTGTAACCTGGCACAAACAAGCGGAAATTATCCATTGTAGCCGCAATGCACTCGCTGGTCATGGCCGGGTAAACGGCCATGATGCAAGTATTGTTTGTTTCGGCAATGCTTTGCTTGTCGGCATCGTTTTGCGCGCCTTTATCACGGTTCTCGGTTGAGCCGATTCCGCCAAGCATTGCAAAGACTTTGCTGTTGATTACAGCGTTGGGATCGATATTATTTGACATGTTAATTAAGCTTCTCTATTTTACATATGATTTGACGATAGCCGGTGCGATGGCTTTTACTATCCGATTGAATCTCGCAAATACGATATGTAGTGTTTTGTTTTCCTTTTGTACTGGCTTTAACAATACTTACAGTATCGTTAAGGTTTACCTTTTCATTTTTCTTTACTAAAAAAGAAATTAAAGGTCTTAGCCTGTATTCTTTTTCCGATGTAGGCCATGCCATAACATGACAATTGAAGTTGTCTGTAAATTCCATAACTTTAGTTATTAGGGTTAGGGCATAGCGTTAAGGTAGATGAATGCGGTATTTGTGCCTGGTATTATCCGGATTGAGTAGATACATTCTACCGGAATACATTTAAGCGTTGCTTTTAAGTCAAATTCTTCTATATTTGTAAATGAAACCTGAACAACCTTTTGTTCAAAGTTCCAATCATGGTTAAGACAACCAACAATAAATTCCAGTTGCAAAAGCTTTGCAATACTTTGATTTAAAATTTTTTCCATTTACTTGTCAATATTTAGGTGGTTAACCCATAGCGAGGGAGTAGTGTCGGCGTCCAAACTTTCAGCTACTCCCGGCTTAGGGGAATTAAAAAACGCATTGCGCCCGATGTGAGAATAACAGGACTCGAACCTGTCTTTGCAAAACCTTTGCTTGTATTCTCAAAAAAAACTTGAAACCGCTTTTAAAAAATACGCAAGGAGAACTAAAGCCTTGCGGTAGATTGCTATGAATACTACAGAAATTAGTATTGCAAGTAATGATTTTAAATTCGAGTTTAAAGTGAGCAGCACGCAAGCTTTAGCATTCCTTTGTTTAGGTATTGCTGTTGGAATTGTTATTTCCAACAACCGAAATAAAATCTAATCAACGAAAAGGGTAGTTTCTATCCTTTTCAAGCGGTTCCAAGTATTTCAAATAACTTCTTTCAATAAAAAACAAACCGCTATATCTGAAAGCCGGGTCTGCTAACCACTCGCCCCATTAAATCATGAATGCACTAAAAAAACGATTCAATAAGAGGCCCATCTCAACGTAATGCGACAGCATCATGTCTATTACATATCGAAGCAATCCCGTTCTTTTTGTCTATAGCGGTTCAAGATTTCAATTAACGTTTTTTGTTAGCGAAATTGGCCAACAACATTTTAATGACATTCTCTTTGGTCCAGCCGGCCGCTTCTACAGGACAGGCTTTCTTTTTTATTTTTCTTTTAGGTTTATCAATTTTTTCAACTCGCATCATTCCGCATAATCTTTCAAACTCACCGGGAGTGAGCGCCTGAACGATGTTATATGCGGTTTCTGCTTGTATCATTTTATTTTAATAACCTTTGTTTTTCTTTTTCCGTTTTCTTTTTTGACTCAGCCGTTTCAAAAACAAGCTTTGCAATTTCAAGTTCAACACGTTGGTTTTCTATTTTTCCGGTAACAATCTTTTGAATTGATTCCGGGGAATATGGATTACCCTTTGTGTTTGTAATTTTCCGCCTGTTTAAGCGGTCAATTATTACCGGTGAATATTTAGAACCCAGTACTTTTTTTATCTTATCCTGCTCTACTCTACTAATCATACATTTATTGGCATAATAGTTGTCTTACAAAAAATCAAAATGTTCAATTGGAAACACCTTTAAAACCGGTATTTTCCAACGGCTTTGCGTTGCCTTTTTTTAAGCGGAAAAAAAATTTTTATTATTGGTACATTTTGGTACAAATAGCTTACTTTTATTTTCCGTTTTTTATCGGGATTGCCGTTGTTGCAATTCCGTATTGTTTCAGTTTTACAATACAAATATATGACACAATTTGCGTCATAAAAAAATAAATTAACACATTTTTACGCAAAATGATTACAAAAATAGATAAAAGCCTGATTCTTAACAAGATAAAGGATAGTTATTTTTTCAAAAAAGATACTGATTTTGCTAATTTTTTAGGAATTAAAAGACAAACGTTGTCAAGCTGGCACTCTAGAAACACTTTCGATATAGAACTTTTGTACGCAAAATGCGTAAACATTAACGCTGACTTCTTAATTACAGGAAAGGGTCCGGTAAAAAAAAGCTCTTTGGACGATTTTGAGAAAAACCAAACAAACAGCGTTTTCAAACTAAAGTCAGACCGTCTAATCAACAACCAGGCAGTGCCTTTATACAATATGGAAGCTTCTGCAGGGATTGTTACTTTATTCAGTGATTCATCTGAGACTAAACCCGTTGATTATATACAAATTCCTAACCTGCCTAAATGTGACGGCGCTATATATGTAACTGGCGACTCTATGTATCCCCTTCTTAAGAGCGGAGACATAATCATGTATAAACAAGTCCATGATATTCGAGAAAACATATTTTTTGGAGAAATGTACCTCATTAGCTTCAATGTGGAGGGAGACGAGATGGTTACGGTTAAATATGTACAGAAGAGCGATCGTGGAGATGACTTTATTAAATTGGTTAGCCAAAACAAATATCACCACGACAAAGACATACAAATAGCCGATATCAGTGCAATGGCATTGGTTAAAGCCAGTATTCGAATCAACTCCATGAGTTAACACTATATATATTCATACAGAATTACATAACTTTCAGAAAAATTTAAAAATTTAATTTATGAGAAAAATTACGCTTACAATCGTTTCCCTTCTTTGTATTCTCTTTACAACAGTTGGTTGCCGGATCTCAAAATCACTTACCATGCTTAGTGCTAAGTCAAATATGCAATTGACCGAGGAACAATTTTTGCTTAGAAAAAACCAAGAAGCGATGTACTTAAATCTTAGCAGTGGGCAAAAATCAGCTTGCGAAACCGTTTGGAAAGAAGAAAAAGACAGGCTCGCGAGGGTGAATAGTGAATCAAATGAAGAAATTGCACCAGTTGTCTACGAATCTGAAATTAAATTCAGAGAACTATTAAATTCAAACCAATTAACTCAGTACAAAAAAGAACACAAAGAGAAGTTCTTAAAATTCTTCCTAAGCGACAAGCAGTTATCAGAAATAAAAAGAATCTATATTGACAAAATGTAATTTATGAAAAAAAACATACTTTTTTTTACGCTAGGTTTAAGCGTTAGTTTCATTTTAGCTTTCAACGTACTAAATCCCAACAAACAAGCAGAAGTTAACGAATATGAAGGTAAATTAATCTTTTCCGACTGCCAACCTACAAATAAAAACTACGAAGTTGTCGGAGAGGAAAAATTAGGAACTCTTTACAACGGCATGAGTTATCAGGCATTGAAAAAAAAACTAATGAAAAAAATACAAAAATCGAATATACAATTTGATGGATTAATACTGGAAGACGACGGAACAGGACAAAACTTTAAAGGAATCCTGATAAAATTCAAATAAACAGCCTATAAAATTTAATCAATACAGAATACAAAACCGCATACATTTTGTGCAAAACTCAATAAAAACAGTTATTGATTTCCAATTACTTACAAGCGTAAAAACTCTTTATTTGGATTCATAACCCTGAGGTCACGGGTTCAACTCCCGTCTTCGCTACGAAAAGTATTAAGTCGTTAATACTGTTTTTATTGAGATTGCGGTCCGTTCGTCTAGGGGTTAGGACGCCAGGTTTTC
>Ga0160502_100447_pt1 | contig 28140 bp, 23 predicted proteins | sample DIDnMG_14_FD_108237 | JGI IMG/M metagenome (GOLD analysis project Ga0160502, IMG submission 108237) | Enriched soil microbial communities from UW Madison campus, WI, USA - DID2933_E24_Xylan MG | ecosystem: Environmental > Terrestrial > Soil > Unclassified | place: USA: Madison, Wisconsin... | reverse complement strand
GTTGCCCCGGTCGGGCCTGTAGCTCCGGCGCTTCCTGTGACCCCGGTTGCCCCGGTCGGGCCTGTAGCTCCGGCGCTTCCTGTGACCCCGGTTGCCCCGGTCGGGCCTGTAGCTCCGGCGCTTCCTGTGACCCCGGTTGCCCCGGTCGAGCCTGTAGCTCCGGCGCTTCCTGTGACCCCGGTTGCTCCGGTCGAGCCTGTAGCTCCGGCGCTTCCTGTGACCCCGGTTGCTCCGGTCGGGCCCGTCGAGCCTGTTGGACCCGTCACGCCTTTACTACATGCATTGCAGGCAGCATAAATAACACCGGATTTGCAATAAGAACAACACCCGCTGCCATTTATAATATTCATACTGCCCCCTCCTTCATCATGATGCATTAAAGCTGTCTTCTGCTTAGCCACCATTCTCCTCTTCCTACAATGAATGTTTAACAACTTCCTTTTGCCTGTACATTCTTCCTCTACAATTAAGGAAAGGGCTCAAGATGATAGACTAAAGAATAGACGTCCAGAGATTTATAATCAATTAGGAAACACAGAGGAGAAGGAGCCATTCCATTCAAGGTGAGGCGGCTGAGTTGCTTCAAGGATTGTTCTTCGCTTATCATGAGGAAGACAAGCAAAGATTAGGGATAGCTGTATAGCGCTGCATTAATATAAGGTGATCAGATTAGAGGAGGCAATCTATGAAAGTAACCAACTGGCGCTATACCCTGCTCCTGTTGCTCTGCCTGGTAGCGGGGATGGTGGATGTGATCGGTTTTTTGGAGCTTGGCCATGTGTTCACAGCCAACATGACGGGCAATATCGTCCTTCTTGGTATGGCGATTGGTCAGTCTCAGGAGCTCGCCGTACTACGAGCGGGAATTGCGCTGATGGGCTTTATAGGGGGAAATATACTCGGTGCAGCACTGCTGGGCGAATCAGAAGGCAGCAGACCGAAGGGATGGCCGCCCAAGGCAACACGCCTGCTCGGTGTAGAAGTGCTATTATTGCTGGCATTCACATTATGGCACTGGCTCGGTGAGCCAACTCCTGCTCAGCTCTATGGTCTCATTATTTTATTAAGCTGTGCGATGGGTCTGCAAACCTCCGCAGGCCGCTCATTGGGGATAGCTGGTATCTCAACCACTGTTCTGACGAACAACCTGACCCATACCGTCGAGGACGGCATTACATACGTCCGGCGTCTTCGTCAGAGCAGACGGGATCGAACAGCACCGCTTGCTCGCTGGAGCCGCGACACCCTTTTGCGCTTGGCTGCGCTTGTCACCTATCTTCTTGGTGCTATTGCCGCAGCGCTTGCTATTAATTTTGGGCTGTATCTCTTATTATGGCTGCCGGTCGTGTTGGTTGGCTCCATCACCCTACTCGCCTGGCTCTTGCTTCATCCTGGACCAGATGACAACGCATCAGAGGCTCTACGATAACCACTACTATAATGAAGGAACGAAAGCCGGGGCATACGAAATCCCCGGCTCGCTTGCTTGCAGAAGTGTCAATTCTCCAGCAGTTCATCCAATCTCCTCTCCAGCCATTCCTGCAAAGACAACTGCTGTTGACTGGCCAGTCGGGTCAGCATTTGCTTCTTCACTTCAGGGATATACATCGTAATGGGAGACAAGCCTGTGTCGATCAGTATTCCATCATATTTCACAACAATTTCCCCCTGACGAATAAATAAGCGGAGCTTGTCGATCCATTCACCGTGAGTCGCGGGCAAAATCCCCTTCAATACGGACTTGCGTACCTCCACCTCCAGTTGCCCCCCGGCAACAATCCGCATATTGGCTGGCCCTATCTGCTTGAACATCTCCTCAATGAGCGTATAGATAATGGAGTCCAAGGAACGAGGCAATGGAAAGATAAAACGGGCATACCCATAAGCAGTATTCGGCTTTCGCGGCTCCAGCTCCAATTGTGCCCGCCAGCCTGAAGCGACGGCTTCTTCATAGCTAATTCTCTCCCCGTCCTCCGTTAGCAGCATCGCCTCCGCTTTCTTGTTGCTCACACGCTTCAGCTCGATCAGGCGCGCCAACTGCCCATTGCGGGCAAACGGCTGGTACAAGAACAGACCGTGCTTGCCATCATAGATGGTTTCATATTTGCCCGCATCGGGATTTTCCAGCCTATATCTTTCCAATTCCGTCTCCCGAATAAAATAGGTGCGTTTGCCGCGGTATTCACCTTCATAATAATCCAGCTTATTCTCTTGCAGCAGCTTATGAATGAACGTCGTGGAACGACCAAGCCTCTGCGCAGCCTCTGCTGGTGTCAGATCCGGCTTCACATAGTAAGCCTTGAGCCTCTCGACCTCCTCCACACGGAAGCGATACCCGCCATCGCCTCGATGGGTGCTGCGATTCACTGGCTCCAGTCGTTTGTCTGGATTAGAGTGGTTCACGAGCTTATATAATGAGGTTGTCGTAATTCCCAGGGCAGCGGCCGCTTGGACAACATCCCAATACTCTCTGCTTGTTTCATTCATGGATCATTATCCCTTCCTGTTTCTATCTCATGATCTGATTCACTTCTTCTTATTATAGCTTTTATATATCAGAATATAAAGCAGATCACATGAACAGTTTTATATGATCATATCAGAACATGAGCACAATTTTCTTTTTTTACTCTACATATTAATCTGAATATGATAATTGAGTTCAATAGAAAAGATTGTACTATTATTTTAGATTCAAATCTTGATTGTAATTTTTCGAGTGTACTAGTCGTTACGTATGGAAGGCACATATATTATCGAAATAAAACCATCTATTCAATGAATATAAGTTTATATATAATAGTAGAAAGTGAATGAAAGAAGGAGAATAAGTGGATGAACCTTAATCTGCCGAATGTCACATCGCTGCTGCGTACTGGCGCGGACACCAGCCACCTATCACCAGCCCGGTTATATCCCCTACTGCTCGATGAGCAATATCGCGGCCAAGTCATGGAGGGAATCTCTGCGCAGGAGGATGACCAGGGCAATTACAATTATCGGGCTGTCTCCAACCTGGGGATGGTCTATCTATATATCCACCGCCGCGACCGCCGACGCAAGCTCAATACGAAGAAGGAATATGCGCGCGAGCTGCTGTTGCTGCTGCGCTATCCTCCCCAGCTCAACAAGGCGGACATTCGCGAGTTAACCAGACTCGATATGGAGAAATTTCAGCAGCTACTGGAGCAACAGGGGCACCGTACTAGCACACTAAGCAAGAAGATCGTCATTATCCAGTCCTTTCTTACGTGGTGCTACGAGGAAGGCTATCTGAACAAACCGATTGCTCGCGGCTTACAGCCCGTACATATGAACCGTGCAGAGCTTCCCGATCGAGACATTGACGAGCAATCGCTGCGCAGCGCTATCGACTACTACAAGGAGCAGCCTAAGATTCAATCCCTACTATTTATTCTCGCAACCAGTGGCCTGCGCCTGAATGAGATCATCACCCCGCTCTGGGGAGATTTGTATTATGATGCCAGCCGCAAACGCTATTATTTGCGCACGCGCACGAAGCGGGATAAGCTGCGGCATGCCCACATCAAGGACTACGCGCTTGAAGCGTTGCTTGAATATCGGCGCAGACTCGGGCTGAGCACCATGATATCTCCAGGGGATTCCACTCCCTTCTACCCCAATCGCTTGGGCAAATGCTACACCCTATCCAGCCTATCTGCCTCACTATCCACATGGATGGCGGAGGCTGGTTTGACGACTATTCACGGCAGACGTATTACCCCCCACTACTTGCGTCATTATTTTACTCAGACCGCTTATGCCAAGGGGGCGCCGCTGGACTGGATCTCAGAGACACTGGATCATTCGAGCACCAAAATAACAAAGGAGAATTATTTGAGCCGTGTAATGAAGAAGGAGCGCGACGTCAGCGATTATGTAGATTTGTTATAGCTGCTTGAATAGTGAAAGCTATGGGATGCTCTCTCCTCTATTGCAGATTTAGAACATTTGTTCTATAATAAAGAGAACAAATGTTCTAAATGGAGTAGAGGGAGGAAACATGAATGTCAGATGCTGCCATTGAGCTTTATGAATACCATAGCTGGGCTAACCGAGCCGTTTTTAATCATTTGAACAGCCTCCCGGAGAACGTATGGCGTCAAGAGACGGCGGGCATCTGCCCATCGATCTCGGGTGTTATGTCCCATATGTATGCAATGGACGCCATGTGGCTATGTATGTTGCGTCAGCGCCCGTTTGATGAAGCGAGAGCTTTGTTGCTGCGATTGAAGGAGCAGACTAGCCAGGAGGGTCTGGAGGATGTGCGGCAGAGATTTCTACATATCGAGAGCAAGTATCGTCAGTGGCTCCTTACTGAGGACTTGAACGACTCTCTGCTGCTTGCCCATCCTGTTCACGGAGTCGTGAACGCCTCCCTATCCCGCATTATCCAACATATTGTGAACCATGGCGCCTATTATCGCGGTCATTTGTCTGCTATGCTATGCCAACTGGGACATGCCGATGTGCCGACAGATTATTTGTTATATCTCTATACTGGATAGCTGTGCGAGATGGATAAGTGATGCCGTTCATATGCGAACTCTTCTGATTTTACTTCGAGGCCGTTCTTTCGAGTGTAGTAATTCATTTATCTCGGAATTAGGTTTACATAATTATATTTATGTTTATTAAATACAACTGAGCGCTTCGATCTTTTTTAATCTCAATTATATAGTTTACATAATTATATTTATGTTAATTATAATACTTAACAACCCCGGGATAATACCATCCTTCTAATCTCCAATTTCTGAAGCTATCGTTTACTGGATAGGTTCACCTCACGAAACGGATATAATCATGTGCTCTACACATCATTGCATAACAAAACCGCTCCCTTTACTTTTAGTAAGGGGAGCCAGTTTTTCGTAATGGTGAGCAAAATTTCTTTTACCCATGGACATGGTTTACTTAGCAAGAATCACCTCCAGCAGAATCCCCACTATTTTTTATCATCCTTGTCCCGATTGATCCTATAGAGTGTATATACAGACTCTGTTAAAAAACTAAGAGAAGCAATCATTGCTAGGGAGAACAACCATATCACTCGACGATCATCAATACCCTCTCCTACGGGACCAATCTTCGGTTTGTAGATATAGTACACTTGAAGAATGGCCATTAGCATCATAAATATAGATAAAATCATTCTTGTAATAGCCATTTTCTTTTTGTTCATAATGTCCACCACTACTCCTTCCAAGCATTTCGGTCATTACTCTACATAACTATTATTATGTAAACTAATGATGTTCACAACTCTCTTTATTAGTACCTTCAGATAAAATATTATCCCGACATTAAGATGAGAAAATTTTCATCATAATCTCATAAACAGAGTGAAGGGGTTGGGAGAGTCATCTTCGATCTCTTATTGTTAATTATTGTCAAAAAAATCTGTGTTATAGTTATTCTTGGCTCTATCAATAAATGAGGAAATTTATTCGACACAAACGGAGGGAATATCCAAACGATGCTTAAACCAAAAATGTACCGCAAGCTAATCATCACCTGCTTATGTGCTGCAATCGGACTCTCTGCTATGACAGTTGGCACCTCAAGCTATGCTAGCGCAGCAACGACAGAAGCTTCTGACATTATCGCTAATGGCAAGGATCTGCTGGGAACTCCTTATAAATTCGGGGCCTCAAGCTCCACTGGTTACTTTGACTGCTCTTCCTTTGTCCAATATGTATTCAAGCAAAGCGATATTAAGCTGCCTCGCTCCTCATCTGAGCAGGCATCCTACGGAGACAAAGTCAGCAAGAGCTCTCTAAGCCAAGGCGACTTGATGTTCTTCAAAACGAATGGCAAGAGCATCAGCCACGTAGCCATCTACATAGGCGACAACAAGATGATTCATGCCTCCTCCAGCAAAGGCGTAACCATCGATAGCATTAACAACAGCTACTGGAAAAATAAATATGTCACTGCACGCCGTGTGCTTAGCTAGTCGCCATCACTGGCATGATGACGACCTGCCAAGCTATCCTAATCTCACAAGTGCTGCAGAAGCTTTCATCCGTAACAGCCGTCTCTTCCCAGGCGGCTGTTTGTGCGTTCTGCGTACTCTCTTACCTAAATAGACGGTGCCTCCCCACAAAAGGTTGCAACGAGCTTCAAATTTTTTTAAATAAAGAAAGGCTGAAGCAGGCCTAAGCCTGCTCCCTTCATCACGTTTCTGATTACGCCTGGCGTTTGACCTTGCTGGAGGTCTTGCCTTGAGTTTCTTGCTTAATTTGTTTTAGAATCGTCAAAAACTGCTCTTTCGTTGGAATTTTCCGCTCCATAAACTACTCCTCCTATGTATGTTGACATGCACGTTCTCATTATACAAGATAATGACCTCCAGTAGCCTTGGTAATGTCAGGGTATACACTGCAAGCCCGAGCTTGTTACAATAGAAAGCATGGAGGTGAGCTGCGATGAATATATTGAAAGCCAAGGATCGTATTGAACTTGACAAGCGTGTGCCAGCAATGCCCTGGTATGTAGAGAAATTCATTAATTATAAGCTTCCCGACCTATCCCCCTCATCGCTGCTGGAGTATGTACGGGATTATGAGACCTTTCTCAAATGGTTAATGGCGGAGGGCTTAACTACAGCAACTGTGATGAAGGATGTGCCGCTGGAGGATCTTGAACGACTGCATATGGACAGCATCGACCATTATAAAATGTTTCTATCTACGTTTAAGCCGGAGACGAACAACCGTGTCACCATCTCCCGTAAGCTGTCATCGCTCCGTTCCTTGTTTCATTATTTGAGCCAGATCGCAGAGGATGAACAATTCTACCCGCTACTTAAACGCAATGTGATGGCCAAGGTGACGATCAAGCGAGCCCACAAGCCTAAGGATACAGCCGCCAAGCTGGAAGGCAAGCTGCTGCAGGAAGAAGAAATTTACGAGTTCATTCATTATTTGAAATCCGAATATCCGATTGATGTTGCTGACAACAAGCAGGCGCTCTATGCCTATGAGAAAAATAAGATTCGCGACGCCTGTATCATCATCCTCATCCTGAATTCCGGTCTGCGTGTATCTGAGGTTGTAAACCTCAATGTGGATGACATCGATCTGAAGAAGAGGCTGCTCCACGTATATCGCAAGGGGGCCAATGACGACACCTTCAAGACACCGGTTTATTTTCGCCAGGAGGCGATGGACGATCTGAGAGAGTACATGGCAATTAGAGACTCGCAATATCGCCCTGCACGGCGGGAGAAAGCACTATTCCTTGCCGTTGCCAACGGCAAGAACGAGGGGACGCGCATGACCAAGCGAGCCATCCAGGAGATGGTGATCAAATACGCCAAACGGTTCGGCAAGCCCTATCTATCTGTGCATAAGCTGCGTCATTCTTTTGCAACGGATTATTATTTGCGCAATGACATATATAAGACACAGGAGCAGCTCGGACATTCCTCGCCGGAGACGACAATGATCTATGCACATCTGACCGACAAGACAATGGCTGAAGCCATCGATAAGCTCAAGGAATAGAACCGTCTTGCATCGAATAGCGTGAACAGAACAGGACGCCTCTGAGCCACCGTGAAAATGGGGCCGAAGGCGTCCTGTTCATAAGTAATGAACTTGAATTATCGGAGATCGAGACGAATGTCATCCAGCCAAATCACACCCGATTCCGTCTGATCGAATACGAATTCGATCTTGCGAATATCCTGTACATGCCATGGAGAGCTTCCATCATGAAAGGCTGCTAGCGGAATGAAAAAATCTTGATAGACCGTTTCGGCTGATAGGCTGAGCTTGCCATTGCGAATAAACGGCTCAAGTAATGATATATTTAGATAGTTGCTGATTAACAGCGGCTGAACCGGCTTGAACTCACTTAGCGGGCGGCTATAGACCTTGCCATCCTGCGTCGTCAGTCGCAACGAAAAATCGAGCGGCGAGCGATTCGTTGTATCGCCTGCATCGCGCGCCAAGGAAAATACAAAGGCAGAAGGTTCACTGAGACTAGCAGCGATCGTCTTTGGTATTTCTACTGTGTACCGCCCCTTCCTCTCCTCCCATGACAGCTTTAGAGCGCGGTTTTGGCGTGAACCGTTACCGCGACTGCGCTTGTCCTCTTCCTCCCACTCGCTCAGACCGTCCGCTTGAAGCCATCCCCTGCGAATGGTCGCCGTCTCTCGATTATCATCTTCCTCATAATCAGCAAGCCTCAGCATCTCCGAATCGTCATAACGGCTGAGATACTGGGTGGCAGGTAGTTGATCTGCGATGACTCGCCAATCCTTGAACATCGGTATATACTCTCGTTGCTCATGAAGAGTCGCTTCCAGGAAACCCGCCATATAGGCCTTGGCAATCAACCGCTGCTCGGCAGCAGGCAGCAAAACCTGGGTATTCATTAACAGTCGGAGCGGCAGTTTAATATCATGCTTGCCCCAGCTCGTATTGAACTGACCGTGGTTGGCCTGCTCCACATAGAGTGAGGCCTTCATATAGAACTCATCATCCTCAGGCTTGCCGACGAATGAGATTCGATCATATTGGCGATCCCCATCAAACGTGCTGACATCAGAATCATAAGCCCCCTGAATGACCAGATAATTCACATTTTCCAGCTCAGGGTACGTATTCTCCAGCTTCTTATCTGTCGGGGCAAGCGCGATAATCGTCTTGATTCGATATTGAATGCCGGTCAGCACATCCGTGCGCCCGGCTTGACTGAAATAATCATCAAAGCGCGCAGCCAGCACGGCTGCCTGTCCCCCTCTCGAATGCCCAATCAGTGCCAGTTGCTCCCAGTCAATCTGATGGAACAGCCGATGCTCCGAGTCATTGCTCCAGTCATCCAACTGCTTCAGATGGTGAATGATGAGCCATGCTCTCAGCGCATAATCCTCATCGGGAATGCCGGACACCATCGAATAATTGGCATAATTCTCATCGATGGATATGGTGATGAAGCCGCGACTGGCCAACAGCTCGCCAAGGTAGGCATAACCGTCATCGGAGAAATCCTCCATATTATGATTACCATGCACAATCATCACCAGCGGGAACGGACCGTCGCCTACTGGCATCCACACTCTACCGTTCAAGGGAAGACGGCTCTCATCGAACCCCCAGTATAAGGTGCGCAATGCTCTCCAATCCTTAATGAAGGCTGAAGCATCGACGGTGCGAGAGACCCATTGGGCCTGCTTGCCATATTCGCTTCGGAGCCTGTCCGTTCCGCTGCCGTAAGTCAAGGCTTCCACAGCATACGGTCCCCGTGTATAAGGCGCTGTCAAATCCACCGACCCGTCCGCAGGATGATTCGCAGCAACCGCGCTATCCGCTTCATCGATCTGCTGGCTCATAGCCGGAAGCGCCCGATCCATCTGCAATCCTCCATAGTAGACATAGCCCGCCGAGGTCAGCAGAAGCACTGTAGCGCAGAACGCCACAACTAACACCCGGGGAGCCAGTTGCTTGACTGGACGGATCAGGACGGATAGAAGAACTCCTGCCAGCATCCCGAATAATGCCAATAGTCCTGTAAGTAGAAAAGCCCCCGGCCAGTCCATGTTGGCGAATGTGAACAGCCTGGGAAATATCGCAAGTACAGCAGCCAAGCTGCCAAGCAGATAGTAAGGTACACGCCAAGGCAGCCATACCAGCAGACAGCAGGCGGCGAACATTACCGCCCCTACGAGCAGATTCCCTGCTGCTGCAACGGCAATGATGATAATCCAGTCAGCCAGTTGTCCCAGCCCGGTAAACATCGTCAGCCCGGTCTCAATCCAGATCAACATAAACACAGTATGCAATCCTGCAAATGCGGCCATGAACAGCTTCGAATCTGGATATCTTAGCCGTCTTAGCCGCTGCTTTAAGCGTTTCATCGGTAATTCTCCTTAACGGCGGGCGCAGTGAGCTTATTTTTCCTCAAGCAGCCGCTTGATAACAGCAGACAGGATGCCCGGCAGATACGGCTTCACCAGAAAGTCGCGAATTCCCCACTGAGCTGCCTTGTCCTTCTCCTCGAATGCGCTGGAGATAATAATGGGTGTATTAGTCAGCTCGGCAGACTTCTTCATATGCTCGATCACGTCCCACCCGTCAATGCCCTCCTCCAGCAACAGATCGAGCACAATCAGATCAGGCTTCTGCTCTTGCAGCCGTTCCAGCGCTTTGCGCCCTTCTGTATACAGCTCTACTCTGAAGCCTGAACCAAGCAGCTCATCGCGAAGCATCCGGGATAGATTATGATCGTTCTCTACCAGCATGACGACCGGAGCCGAATGAGGAGCGACTCCATCATGGTCTAGATCAGAAACCGATGGCTCGTACAGCGGTATATCGATCGTGAACGTACTCCCCACACCTTGGCAGGATTCGACCGCTATATCTCCATTATGCTGGTGAAGAATCTCCTTGACAATCGCAAGTCCCAGCCCTGTGCCGCCGATCTCTCTGCGGTCAGAGTTATCCACACGGTAAAACTTATTGAACAGCTTGGGTAGAGCCTCCCTAGGAATGCCTAGCCCTTGGTCTTGAACACTAATGAGCAGCCGCTCTCCATCCCGTCTGCACTTCACGTGGATTTTGCCTCCTTGCGGAGAATACTTGACCGCATTGCTCAGCAAGTTGGTCAGCACCTGACGCAGCTTGTCACGGTCCCCAACCACGGTATAAGGCAGTTCTCCCCACTCAGCGACGAGCTCATGCTGGGAGGCGTTGACCCGCTGCGCCTCCAGTGCTTCCTCAATAAGCGACTTCATATCGACAGTCTCGGTGACATAGCTTTGTTTGCCCGACTCCATCCGCTGCAGGTCGAGGAAATCATTGATTAAGGTTGTCAGCCTTCGAGCCTCCTGATGAATGGTGTGAATATATTTGCGCTGTCGCTCGGGCTTCAGTTCCCTATGCAATAGCAGCTCAGCAAAGCCGAGAACACTGGCGAGCGGGGTGCGCAGCTCATGGCTCACCGTGCTGACGAACTCCGATTTCATGCGATCCACCTCATGCTCTCGTGTCATGTCCCGATGGACCAGCAGCAGGCCAAATCGCTCATCATCCCGATACAATGGTTCAGAGTACAAGAGCATATGTCTTGGCTGAGGATGGCTCAGCTCATATTGGATGCTCTGGGAGCCGCGTTGCACGCCACTTACAACCTGTTGGATAAAGGCGACTAGCGGAGCAGGTTCGACAACCCGCTTCTGCAGTTGCTCCGTAAGCACTTGCAGTGTTAGTCCGCGCTTAAATACATCGGCTTGGAAGAAATCGAAAAATTCACCCATCTTATCATTGATTTCGATCGTCTCGCCTTCCAGATTAATAAACTGAATGCCCTCTTGAATCGTATTAATCATATCTCGTGTCAGTTGTCGCTGTTGCTCCGTCTCCTCGTACATCTCCAGCTTGTCCAAGGCCAACGCGACTTGACGGCAGCTATGCAACAGTTCATTCTCGTCATGCCTTGTGATGGCTCCGCCGATGCGTGTTACAACCAGCAACGCGACCACCTCTCGCCTGCTGTTCTCAATCGGAATGAACAGATCACTCGATTGCATACCCGCAGGATGATAGCCACGCTCCCCATCTGAAGCCTCTCGTACAAGCAGGTACGGCTCCAGCGTTTCAATGCATCTGACAGCCGGGCTGTCATCAAGCGAGGCTACGAACGCAGCCGCTGATTCGGCTGTTATGCCGCTTGAGGCATAATCGCGCGAACCGCTGAGCATCACCAGCACCCCTTTGTCGAAGTTGCTGTAACGAACCACATTATGAATAATGCTGTACAGCAGTTCACCCTTGTCCAGTGTGTTGGCCAAGGTCTGAATAAACTGATTGCGGTTTTTGAGGATCTCTTCATTTTCTTCCAGGGTCTGAATGGCTTCTTGCAATTCCTCCTGCTGCGCCTGCAGTTCATCCTGCTGGGCTTGAAGCTCTTCATTCTGTGCAAGCAGCTCTTCTTCCTTGGATTGAATCTGGCTCAACATTTGCTGGAAGGAGCGCGCCAACTTACCGAGCTCATCCTCTCGGCTGTCCAGCCCCTCCAACTCGATTCGGCCGCCCCGGCCAAACTGCCCCACCTGTTGCGCCAGTTGGCTGAGCGGTCGGCCAACATCAACAGCGACACGTCTGACAGACAGCAGCGACACAAGCAGCACGAGCAGGATGTATAAAATGAATAGGCCGCCTTGCTTGGTTAGGTCGCTCAGCAGCTTCGTGCCAGCTTGCCCTGCCCCTTGACTGACTGTATGCTCAAATTCCAGAGCATAGGCTATCATCTGGTTGACCGGATTGGATTCGCCCGTTGGAATAAGACGGCGCAGCCTCTCATAGTCGCCTTGCTTGGCAAGCTCAATCGCCTCTGGCAGCAAGGCTTGGAACTGAACCTGGAAGAATTGCCTGATGTCCTGAATCATCTGCGTTTCCCGGTCGCTCAGTTGCATCTGCTGCAGTGATGACATCGTCACCTCCAGCCGTTCCTGCAGCTTCGTCAGCTCCGATAATTCATACTCGTTCAGGAAGAGGAAGTAGCCTCTAGAACGCATCACAATTTCGTTGGCGTTTTGACTGAGCTCCTTCACTAGCTCTCCCTTGGTATAGATCGCAGCCGTCTCCTCTGAGTACTTCTGCAGGATATGAATCGTGCTCCATAGCACAAAGGTCGCTCCCGCAAGGATGAACAGCATGGATAACAGCATTCTGGAGCTAAAGCGGCGAGTTATCTTCCCGTTAACCAGTTGCCGCCAACTAGTCACGCAGCATCTCCTCCACCTTGTCGACCAGCTCTAGCGGACTAAATGGCTTGGACATAAAGCCATCTGCACCCGCAGCCATTACCTTGTCCTGCTCGGCTTGTTGGCTTTTGGCGGACAGCATCAGTATTTTCACCTGTTCGCTGGCAGGCAGCTTCCTTACTTTCTCAATAACCTCAATTCCGGTCATCTTGGGCATCATATAGTCGAGGATCACCAGATCATAATGACCGTTCGTAATATAGTGATAGGCTTCGTCGCCGTCGCAAGCCTCATCAATCGCATATCCCTCATCCTCTAACGTATCGACCACAAGCATACGCAGTACCGGCTCATCTTCTGCCAGCAGCAGCTTCTTAGACATTGTGCAACCCCCATAGCTGTTATAAGTTCAAATGATGCAAGGCATATCCCCTTACTCTAGCTCCCGTTCCGCCAGCCGCTAGTCCTTCGGCTGTCAGTCAGCAGCAACGAGGAGCGAACAATTGGGACAGCCTGTAGCCTGCTCGGATAAGGAAGCTGGCTCTTCTCCCGCCAGCAGCGTACCTGACTGTGCCGCTTGATCCTACCTTAACCAAATAGCTAGCCTTATGTCTTCGACATCCATCGTCAGATTCCTGCTTGCTCTACGGATGTTGCGGGACTCTAGTGTGTGCAAGCAGCCCCAATGCTCCATGCCCCTTCATGAAGCATTGGGGTTGCTGCTTTATTTGTGCTTACTTGCGCTTATGCTGATCAAGCTCGGCCTTCACACGACGGATTGCGTCGGCCTCCGGTTCGTCTCCTCCATAGCGTGCCGGCTCATAGAGCTGTAGCAATTGCTCGGCGCTTGCCCGCTCTAGCGGACGCTGCTCCCCCAGCTCCTCGACCGTCTCTCGCGGCGTGAGATGGCTGCGCGGGGTATAGCCGCGATCCTGCTGCTTGCGCAGCCAGGCAGCGTACAGATAGCGCACCTTATCCTGCGCACTCATATCCTCCCGCCAACTATGACCCGCCGTATCCCTGCGGCGCCGTTTGGCCTGCGGACGGAGCTCCCGTTCCGGGAGTGCCTCCATCTCGTCACTATATCCTTGCTGATCACCCTCACCGCGTACCATCAACCGACCCAGCCAGCCTCGTAGTCTCGCTCCGATTCCGGGAATACGACGTACCATCTGATAGAGCGCCCACAGCATAACCGCGGCGATGATGGCGGTCAAGATATATCCGGCCACCCTCTCCAGCAACTGCAGCAGGGCAGATGGTGCCCGTCCCTCCTCGATCAGATCCGAAGGCAGCTCAGGCTGCTGAGGCAATGCCTCCTCCGGCTCTGCGTTGCCAGTGCTGAGTCCGCTCAACAGGCGAGACAGTTGCTCACGCAGCCAGGCTAGCGCACGATCAAGCTGCGGGAGCAATGCAAGTGCAAGCGCAGTGAGCAGCAGCAGCCCGAGCTGAAGCTGATTCTGCAGTCGAACGCCGCGCGGCGGCCTCTCGCTGCTCCCTGCCGCAGCTTCCCGCTGCAGCATCAGCCGATTGGAGACAAGCAGCACAGCCGCCAGCGCCAGGATGCCTGCACCCAGCAGTACGGGAGCATAAGGCTCCAGCTCCGGTACGTGAACAAAGATAGCCGAGGCGGCAAAGTAGAGCGCAATGCCGCTCAGACAGGCCCCCAGGTTCAGAAGGCTGCTCCCCTCCGTCCTTGCTCCCCGATATAAAGCCACCATACACAGCAGTCCGCCGACCACCAGGCTGAGCGGGCGATGGGGGAAGCAGACCCAGGCGATTGCCATCCCACAGGGCACTGTGAAGAGTAGTAGCTTATACATGCGTTGAAGCCGCCAGTGGCCGTTCACCCAGCAGCCTGCGCCGTAGCAGCCAGCCAGCAACAGGTAGAGAAGGGGCCAGGAGGGCTGAAGCAGCAGATAAGCATGAATGACGAGCAATGCAGGCCCAAATAACAGCAGCTCCAGCAGCCCTGCTCCTACAGCCCGCAGCACCTCCCTACCCGGAGATATTCTGGACATTGTGCCCCTCCTTCCCTATGGGAATCCAATTCACATCATGTCCCAACTGACGCAGCCGCTCCAACTGCGCTGTGATTCGCTCGCTCATAAAGGCGGACAGCACCAGGTAGCCTGTCCGCGCGCGCACGCTGTCTGCCTCCTGCTGCACCAGCTCATAGAACGGCTGGGCATGCTCGATGACAAGCCCCGCCATCGTGTCCAGTATCCGGTTAAGCTGTCCCTGTCCCCCGTGCGGCATGATACGGACAGGGAGCTTGGGCTGGTCGTACAGCGGGGCATTCACGGCAAATCCAACCTCCATTCCCTGGCCCGACGCATAGGCGGCAGCGCCTGCGGCATAGGAGATTGACCATTCCACCCTCTCCTGCTCGTTAACCGTATTCCACATCCGCTCATGATCTTCTACGTTCAATAAGATCATCAGCCGATGATCCGCCGTATAATCACGCTTATGCACCTGCAGCGTTCCGGTTCTGGCGGTAGCCTTCCAGTTCACCGCACGCAGCGAATCGCCGCTGCGGTAGTCGCGCACACCGGCTGTCAGGAACGGGTCCTCCAACATCCAGCGTTGTACCGTCTGCTCACCCTGCCAGCTCTGCGAAGGAAGCTGGAGCTGATGTATCGGCAGTGGTCGTGGACGAACCCTTAGCTCGCCTCCTACATGCAGCCTGACAGAGGTCTGGGCGAATCCTAGCAGATCTCCACAAGTCAGTGACACCGTATCCAGACGATAGACGCCGCGCTGCATGCAGACGACGCGATGACGTCGGGTAATCTTGGTGTTGGGCGGCAAATGAAACAAGCTGCGGTGATTCTGCATGAATTGCCCGCTGCTAATGTCCAGATTGGCTTGGCGTTGAAATTGCAGACCTGAATGAAGCAGCGACTCCACCTTCAACCACGGCAGCGGCAGCAGCTTTCGATTGGCGATCTGCTCGACCATCTCGATGCTGTCCCCCGCAAAGCAACGATCCGTACTGAAGCTGCGGCTATAGGTTAGCTTGCGCTGCCCCCAGCGCCTGTATATAGCCGACTGCACCATACCGACCAGTATCAGCATCACAATCACCCAATGAAGCTTCATCGCCTGCCTCAGCCGCCTGCCGCTTGGGCTTCAGTCGGCACCGGGATCGATTGCAGCAGCTCGGTCAGCAACTGCTCGCTGAATGCATGACGATCCTGTCGATAGCCCGCCGGAATCAGCCGATGCGCCAGCACGGGGAGCACCATCGCTTTGACATCATCCGGTGTGGCATAGCTTCGTCCCTCCAGCACCGCCTTAGCCTGTACCGCACGCAGCAGCGCCTGGCTGCCCCGCGGGCTGATGCCTGCCTCCAGCTCTGGATGGCGGCGCGTCCGCTCAATCAGCTCCAGCATATACACGAGCAGATCATCATGCACGGTTACTTGGGTATAGCTATTTTGGGCATCAACAATATCCTCTGCACGGACAGCAGGCTCCAGCCTGTCGAGCGGATTGTCCTGACGGAAGCGCTTGAGTATAGCCAGCCCTTCTTCAAAGCTCGGATAGCCCATTCGTATCTTGAACAAGAAGCGATCCAACTGCGCTTCGGGCAGCGGGAACGTTCCTTGATGCTCAACCGGATTCTGGGTGGCGATGACGAGAAAGGGACGCTCCAGCATGTAGGTCTCGCCGTCTACACTTACTTGACGCTCCTCCATGCACTCCAGCAGGCTCGACTGGGTACGAGGCGTCGCGCGATTAATCTCATCGGCGAGCAATATATTGGTGAACAGCGGGCCGGGTCTGAACTCGAATTCGCCCTCCTTCTGATTATAGAATTGTACCCCGCTCAGATCTGTAGGCAGCAGATCGGGGGTGAATTGTACCCGCTTGAAGCCGCTCTGAACGGATTTCGCTACAGCCTTGGCTATGAGTGTCTTGCCTGTACCTGGCACATCCTCCAGCAGAATATGGCCGGAGGTAATCAATGCGATCAGCAGTTTTTCCACAACATCCTCTTTGCCGACAATGACTTGACCGACACGCGCTTTGATCGTGTCGGCCATCGATTGGATGGCCTTGAGCTCCATCTGTCCCACTCCTTTATATTGAAGAAGAAATTATAGTCAACCTGCCTGCGCTAACTGTCCTGAAGCTCTGCATTGTAGGCTGGAGCACCTGCGTGTCCCCCTAACGCATCGCTGACATCGGTGCGTCGATCTCGCAGCCAAGCGATCAGCTCAGATAGCGCCTGGATCGAAGCGACGGGCTCCACACCCTTCGAGCGCATATGCTCTACCGAGGTTTTATAGGCGATAAACGGAATCGACGCATCGATCGAAGCCCGCCCGTCGATCCAGGCGTCACCTACGGAGACCCATTGCTCCGGCGCGATCTCCGGGAAATGGGATTTGGCCAGCTCATAGCCATCGGGCGCAGGCTTCAGCGCCTTCACCTGATCGCGGCATATAATCAGCTCGAACAGCGGATAGAGCGCTGTGGCTCGCAGCGCGCGTTCCGTTGCGGCTTGCGCATTATTCGTAAGAAGTACAAGCGTATAATTCCCGCGCAGCTTATGCAGCAGCTCCGATGCGCCAGGCTCAAGCCCCACATCCTTCATGCCTGCGTATTCATAGCGCGTTATCGTCTCTAGCAACAACGGCTCGATGCGCCGTCCCCCCTCCTGTTCTCTGGCATGCTGTAGCAGCATGGAGGGAGTATATTCGTCTACTTGCAGCCCTTCCTCAATGAGGTCATGCTCGGCAAGCAGGCGCTGCAGATCGTTCTTCATTGCGGCAAAGTCTATTCGCGACTGGAGCAGCGTGTTGTCCATATCAAAAATAATACCTTTAATCATTGCTTAGCTTCCCTGTCCTCTCTATCCCCAGTAGATGGTTGTCGATGTCGGCTCTGATAACAGAATGGCTGAGTAGAGCAGCATATCCTCTTGCTTCCCCTTGACAGCGGCCTGCTTACGCAGCCGCCCCTCGTAGCTCATGCCGACCTTCTCCATTACGCGCGAAGAGCCAGTATTGTCCGGGAGGCAGCGGGCCTCGATTCGAATCAGCCCCATCGTCTCGAATCCAAAAGAAAGGATGCGCCGTACCGCCTCCGACATGATGCCCCGATTCCAATATTCCCGGCTTAGCGCATAGCCCAGCTCGGCCTTGGCATGGGCTGGCTCCCAATGGACAAACCCGATCGTGCCGATCAATGTACCCGAGGCTTTCTCTACGATCCCCCATGGGGCGACCTGTCCGTCATTGTATTTGCCAGTCAGCCACTCAATAAAGCTGCGCGTATAATCGATACCAGGATGTGCAGACCAGCTTGTATAGCGGCTTACCTCCGGGTCCGCGCAATAGGCATACATGTCCGCTTCGTCCCAGGGCTCGATTTTGCGCAGCAGCAGCCTGTCCGTTTCCAGTCTCGGCAGCTTCGCGAACACATCCTCTATCTTCATACTTGTTCCCCCAGTTTGGAGTGATAATCCTTGCGGCTCATCCTCTTAGCTTATCGTTATGATGGCAGGTATACAGATTTTACCACACCCTTCCTGCTCTTTTACAGGAAACTTTCGCCATATGCCCGATCAGGCTCGCTCTTAGGGAAGGTCATGGCATGTAAAGCAAGCGAGCACCTGGCATGCTATACTAGGAACAGTGCGGCAGATCGACTTCCTCCGCCGCCCGTTTATTGCAATCAAGCCTGCACGCAGGAAAGGAGCTGCTTCACGATGAAATGGTGGAAAGCCGCCGCTACGTATGCATTTCTCATTACGATTATCTATATGAACCGTAACGTGCTCTCCGATTGGCTGCTGCATGGAGATGCTCCGCTGCCGCTAGTTGCGATATCTGCACTCATCCTTGCACTATTCCCTGTGCTCCCCTACAAACTCGTCATCGGGGCGCTCGGCTTCAAGTACGGGCCGTTGACAGGCGCAATGGTTAGTTGGACGGCGGTCTCGCTCGCCTCCGCGATCGTCTTCCTGTTTGTCAGCCGATTCTACAGGGATGCGGGACGCGCATACATCAGCCGTTTTCGGCATGCAGAGCAGTTAGGACAATTAATGGAGCGCCGTCCCTTTCTGACGATATTTACAGCAAGACTGATTCCCTTTCTGCCGCAGGCGCTAGTCAATATTTATCCGGCTCTGCTGTCCATCCGGTTATCTACTTACATCGTCGCTTCGTCGCTTGGCAAGCTGCCTGCCTTGCTGTTCTTCTCCTATCTGGGCTCACAATTGGCGGAGAATTGGAGACAAGCGTTGCTGATCCTTATCCTCTACGTACTAATGTGTGTTACTGGCTATGCAGTATATCGGATTTGGCGTAGCCGTTCTTGATTGAATTGAAGAACATATAAGATTTTCTAAGCATGACCTATAATTTATCAATTGTGGGTTGATTTTCTGTTCAGTAAGATAATAGACGAAGTGATTGGAAGCGCTTTAAAATTTGAGGAAGGAGGAGGCTGCGCCTGGAGACCTGGACTGGGCTATAGCAGACAAGCCCATACCACAACAACAGAACTGAAAAATAAAGGGATAAAAGGAGATGCCTATTGTGCTGAAGCTAGTAAAAAAGATGAGCCTTTCCTTCTTGGCGCTCAGCCTGATCGGGTCGTCGCTAGCGTTCTCCGCATTTGGAGAAGCTACAGAATCCGAGACGGCAGCAGTGGCCGCAGAGGCTAAGACAGCCTACGTGTATGATTTTGAAGACGGCACCACCCAAGGATGGGCGTCCCGCATTGGCAAGGAGACGGTAGCGGCTAGCGATGCTCTGGCGCATGCGGGGAACTACAGCCTGTATACCGAGGGGAGAACAGAAAACTATAGCGGGCCGTCACTGGACGTTACAGACAAGCTGCAGCCGAAGACCCTCTATTCTGTCAGCGCATGGGTGAGACTGGGAGCGGAACAGCCTGATACCTCGCTCCGTATCAGCTTGCAGCGCACCCTCGCAGAGGAAACCAATTATGATACGATTGCACCTAATACGCTTGTAACCGCTGGCTCGTGGGTGAAGCTGTCAGGCAATTATGAGCTGACGAATGAAGCAGATGCGCTTTCCCTCTATGTAGAGTCCGATCAAGGGCTTGCTTCCTTCTACGTGGATGATGTCGAGCTGAAGGCCGTCAATGATACAGAAGTTCCATCGCTTGCCGGTACATACAAGGACCTGTTCACGTTCGGCGTAGCGATTGAGGCGTTACAAACTGAAGGCGCTTACGGAGAGCTGGTGAAGAAGCATTTCAACTCCATTGTCGCTGAAAACTCGATGAAGCCTGGCTCCTTGTCGCCGTCGGAGGGCAAGTGGAACTGGGAGCCTGCAGATAAGCTCATTGCTTTTGCCAAGAAGAACAATATGGACGTTCGCTTCCATACGCTTGCTTGGCACTCGCAGGCGGCTCAATGGATGTTTGAAGAATCGAAAGATGTTCCGTTGGCTGCGACCCCGGAGAACAAGAAGCTGGTGCTGGATCGTCTGACTAAATATATTCACGCGGTTGTTGAACGCTACAAGGATGACATTACCGACTGGGATGTCGTCAATGAGGTTATCGACCCTGCGCAGCCAGATGGCATGCGCCGCAGCGAATGGTACCGACTGACCGGAACCGACTTTATCGAGACCGCGTTCCGCGAAACCCGCAAGGCTGCGGGTGATAAGGCTCGGCTGTATATCAATGATTACAATACAGATCAACCTGCCAAGCGAGATCATCTCTACAATCTGGTGAAATCCATGCTGGATAAGGGGGTGCCGATCGATGGAGTCGGACACCAGACGCATGTCAATATCGTCCATCCTTCACTCGACTCGATTCGGGCATCCATTGAGAAATTTGCATCCCTTGGGCTCGATAACCAGATTACCGAGCTGGATGTCAGTGTCTACACGAATGACCGGGATGTTTATGAGACTGTACCAGAAGACATCCTCATCGTTCAGGCTTACCGCTACAAGGAGCTGTTCGAGCTGTTCCGGGAGCTGGGCGACAAGATCAGCAATGTAACCGTATGGGGTACAGATGACAGCAGAACATGGCTGAACACTTACCCTACAGTACGCCCGAACCCTGCTCTGCTCTTTGACAGAGAGCTGCAGCCCAAATATGCTTACTGGGCGCTGATCGATCCGAGCCGTGTTCCTTATCAGGCCAAGGAAGCAGGTGTACGCCAGGGCACAGTGAGCTTGCAGCCAACACCGTCAACGCTATGGAATGGAACCGGCGCCCTCTCCTTGTCTGGCAGCACAGATGAGTACGGAGCAGACGTCAAGCTGCTGTGGGACAATACGAAGCTGTACGTGCATGTGGATGTCTCCGACACAAAGGCCGGAGAAGGTGACCGAATTGACCTGTTTGTCGGCGGCAAGCAATACACGTTCCCAGCCACTGCGGATGAATCGCAAGCGGCCGACTCTGTACGGACTCCGCGCAGCGGCGGCTATACCCTGCAGGCGGCAGTGCCGCATGAGCTTGCCAATCCGGCAATAGGCGGACAGCTAACGTTCGATGTTCGTGTGACGAGCGCAAGCCGCGAGCAGTCGCTCTCCTGGAATAACCCTTACCACAAACAAGAGCAGCAGCCCGATCAGCTTGGCAAGCTCAAGCTCGAGCATGCTGCCAAGCTGACTCAAGTGACGAAAGGTACGCCAGTAATAGATGGTCAGGTTGATGCGATCTGGAATGCTGCGACCTCCGTTACAACAGACACATGGGTAATAGGCAGCTCTGGAGCTACAGCCAAGGTACGTCTCTTATGGGATGAAGGCCATCTGTATGTGCTGGCCGACGTTAAGGACAGCAAGCTCAGCAAAGCAAGTGCTAATGTATGGGAGCAGGACTCCATTGAATTGTTTATCGACCGCAACAATGCGAAGACAACCATCTACCAGCAGGATGATGGACAGTACCGCATTAATTATGACAATCAGCAAAGCTTCGGCGGTAGTGCATCTGCCGCAACGCTGAAATCTGCTACCACCCTGACTTCGGAAGGCTACAGGGTCGAAGCGGCAATCGCACTGGACACGCTGCGCGCAGCTCCAGGAACGTATCTCGGATTTGATGCGCAGGTCAATGATGATTCAACCGGGACAGGCGCTCGAAGTGGCGTGGTCAACTGGACGGACCCGACTGGCAATTCGTATCAGAATACTTCAGGCTTCGGCACGCTTCAGCTCGTATCCGCTGAACCGCAACAGCCAGCCCCTTATTATCCGAGCGCTTCCACTGTTAGCGTTCCGTCCTCTCAGCCAGCGCTGCCTGAGCAATCATTGGCTGTAACAGCTAGCCAGCTTGAGGGCTCCGGTTCCGCCGTCATCAACCTGAAGGACAATGAGCGCTATGCTGTACTTCCCGCGAATGCTGCGGAGCTGCTGGGCAGCCGCTCTCTCGTCCTGCATAAAGGCGGCTATGAGTGGACCTTCCCGGCAACGGTGCTGGCTCCAGCCGGCAAGGCTGCCGGCGAGCAAGGACGTATCCTGATTCAGCTTGACTGGAAATCGATAGATTCTGCAGCAGTTGGCAACAACGGCTTGATCCCTGCAAGTGGGCAGGTCACAGTTCAACTGATCGCTCTGAACTCCAAAGGAGAGCAGCTTCCACTGACGGAGCTCTCTGATCCTGTGACGGTGGCGCTTCAGACGCAGCAGCTACCTGCAGAGCGTGTCCTGGAGCGGATCGCGCTCTATAGCTGGGATAGCGAGAAACAGACATGGAAGCGGGTACAACCGGCTTCACCCGCTATTACCCCTGCCGCTGCCAAGCTTGCTGCCTTGGGTACCTATGCCTTCTTGGAGTCCAATCCCTCCTTCCCAGATTTGAAGGATCAGCATTGGGCAGCTCCGGCGGCCAAGACGATGGCAGCTTGGGGATTGGTCAACCTCAGCAGCACAGGACAGCTGGAGCCGGATGCTCTCGTTACCCGCGGCGAGCTGGCTCTGCTGCTCGCACAAGCTCTGACGCTGCCGGCTGCTCCTGTAGCCTCCTTGCCGTTTGGCGATGTGCCATCCGATGCGAGCCTGCGTGATGCCATCTCAGCCGTCTCTGCATCCGGCCTGATGGTAGGCAGCAATGGACAATTCGGTACCGACTCCCAGTTAACAAGAGAGCAGCTTGCCTCTGTATTGGTGCGTGCCTACAGTTATAAGATGGGGCTTACAGTTAGCTCATCGCCAGCCACAGCATATGCTGAGTCGCTAGATGCCTTGAGCAAGATGTTCACGAAGGATGCGGCATCCATCTCTCCATGGGCAGCGCAAGCTGTCTATGATGCAGTAAGCTATGAGCTGCTGCGCGGTACTGGCGGCGGCGCCTTCCAGCCTGGCGCAGAAGTCACGCGCAAGGAGCTGCTGCAAGCGGTCTATAATCTCCTCCTCGCAGTAAACCGCGTGTAACTCCGTTGGGAGACAAGCTGAACCGTTAGCATAAGGGGCAGCCAGAACCATCAGTTTCCACTGATGCTCTGGCTGCCCTGCTCTTTTTTCCCGCTCCACGCCCACGCTTCGTCTCCGCGTCCTTGCTCCTCATTCTGGAGGAAGATTACCGTTGTCATTTCCCGTCATTATGTTACAATACTTTTTATAATCATTTATTTAGAAAAGGTGAATGTAATGACAGGAAAGCCCCCATATACGGTGTTGCTTTATTATAAGTATGTGCGTATTGAACAAGCCGAGCAATTTGCCCAGGAGCATCTGGCTTACTGCAAGCAGCTTGGTGTCAAGGGTCGCATTCTGATCGCTAGCGAAGGAATTAATGGTACTCTTTCCGGCACGCCGGAGCAAGCCGAGCAATACATGAGTGACATGCGGGCCCATCCCTTGTTTTCCGATATGGTCTTCAAGATCGACACGGCCGAGGAGCATGTGTTCAAGAAGCTGTTTGTACGTCACAAAAAGGAGCTCGTCACGCTGCGATACGAGGATGCTGAGCTTGATCCCAATGTCATTGGCGGGCAGCGTCTGACGCCGAAGCAGTTCCATGATTATTTGCAGCGGGACGATGTTATCGTGCTCGATGGCCGCAATGGCTATGAGTATGACATCGGGCATTTCCGCGGCGCCATCCGCCCGGATGTCGACTCCTTCCGTGAATTCCCGGAATGGATTCGCGACCATATGAGCGAGCTGAAGGACAAGCCCGTGCTTACGTATTGCACAGGCGGCATCCGCTGCGAGAAGCTTAGCGGCTTATTGCTGCAAGAGGGCTTCAAGGAAGTCTACCAGCTCGATGGCGGGATTGTGACCTATGGGCAAGACCCTGAGGTACAAGGGCATTTGTTCGATGGCAAATGCTATGTGTTCGATGAACGCATCTCGGTGCCGATCAACCGAACGGATGAGGATATTGTGGTGGGCGTATGCCACCATTGCGGCAAGCCAGAGGATCGCTATATTAACTGCGCCTATGATCCCTGCCATCTGCAGCATATTTGCTGCGAGGAATGCGAGGCCGAGCACAGCGGACATTGCTCGGATGCATGCAAGACCAATCATGCTGCCCAATTGCAGACTTGAAGATAATGAATCGACTGTTGCAGCACTGACCCTATAGGTCGAGAATGACAACCGCCCACCCGAACTGCCTTTACAGGCTGCTTTGGGTGGGCGGTTGATTTGTGTCTACACGCAGTCATCCTCCCCTCCTCCCCCTCCATTATGAAGTATGAGCGATCTGCCCCCAAGCAGAGCTGCAGATTTCGCATTGACAATTAGTACGATATACAACTATTATATATACAACTATTTCATTGCGGCTGCTTGCTCATGATTGCATCAAAATTCTATGGCTGGCCAGAATGCCAGCATGGCTCGATTGCAGGCAATATGATCATCAGCTACAGGAAAGGAGCGTCATTTTCATGCTGCGACAGGGAGGCTTTCTCATTTCCAAGATTCATCAGTTGTCCGGGCGAATCTTTGCCCGCAAGCTGAAGGAATATGATATTACAGAGATCAATCCGGCACAGGGCAGGCTATTGTTTGCGCTATGGCAGCAAGACAGAATCCCGATTCAGGAGCTGTCTCGACGCACTGCGCTTGGCAAGTCAACCTTGACCCGTATGCTCGACAATCTGGAGCAAGCTGGTCATTTGATGCGCGAGCATGATCGAGGAGACCGACGCAAGGTGATCATTCGACTCACAGAGGAAAATCGACGAATGAAAGCCTCCTACGAGGAGGTGTCCTCGGAGATGGCACGATTGTATTATGAGGGCTTCGACGATCAGGAGATCGATCAGTTCGAGGCATATCTTGACCGAATCTACCTCAATCTTAGCCGTGCCGAACATACTGATGGGCATGGCGATTCGCAAGAATAGGGTGAGGAGGAATCAAGATGAATCATGAAGCCACGGCCAGCGCGCATGGCTTGCAGGGAGCACGGGAAATTAGGCGCCATGGGCTTGTTCCATTGTCGGAGACACAAGCTATGGCGGGAGCGCTTCAACTTATCGCTGACTCGGAGACAGTCATTGTGGGCTCACTCGATCCGAATGGCTATCCACAGATGAAGGCTATGTTCAAGCGCAGAGCCGAGGGCATCAAGCATGTCTGGTTCAGTACACACGCTTCTTCCAAGCGCACGTTCTGCTTCAAGTACAATGACAAGGCCTCTCTATATGTTGTCGATCCAGGTCGAATGGCCGGGCTGCTGCTGACGGGGCGAATGGAGCTCGTACACGATATGGACATGAAGCAGGCGCTGTGGGTGGATGGCTGGGAGGCATACTACCCGCTGGGTGTCACTGACCCGGAGTATACCTTATTGCGGTTTACAGCATTCTCTGGGAACTACTATCAGGGATTGCAAAACGTCAATTTTACACTGTAGGAGGATGAACCGAATGATCATGCAACACTGGCCTTTATGGGATAAGCTGGACGCTTTTGACGGAGCAGAGCAGGAATATAGAACAGGAGAGTGGCGAGGTAAGCGGGCTTTATATCTGAATATGGACGGAAAACCGATCATGCACCAGCAGGAGCTCCCGTGTGACTGCTTCCGCATCAAAGCTGAGGTGGCCATTCCCGAGCAAGTCGGCTTCATCGGTCTCGTTTTCGGAGGGATGGATAAGGATAATTATGAATTAATCTATCTTGCACCGGAGGAAATTCAGTATGATCCGATCATGAACGGCTCCATGACCTGGCAGATTTATAACGGATCAGCCTATCAGCATCCACTGTCGCTTCCATCTGGGGAATGGGTGGAACTTGCGGTGGAGGTACACGGTCGAACAGCCGCTGTCTATCTGAATGACGAATCTGAGCCGAGGCTTGTCATCCATAACCTGCAGCACGGAGGAGCGGGACGACGTGTAGGCGTATGGAGCTACCTCCCCGCCTATGTCCGCAATCTGTCTGTACACGAGCTGCCTGTCTCCTCCACTGAATCAGATGCTTCTGAGGCGAGCCATACTGCGTCTTCATTAACATCAGGCACAGTCGACGCCAACAACGCTAGCTTCATTGCCAATTGGCAAGTGTCCTGTCCCTTTCCTGCTGGCACTGAACCTATGGATACGCAGCTTGAATGGCATTCGGCAGTTATCGAGGAGAACGGGACATTAAATCTGAACCGTCTGTTTCGGGCGACGCCTGGCAGTGCCATACGGGTAGCTGCCGAACTAGTAGTGGATAGCTCAGGCGAGTATGGTGCAAGCTTTGGTTATAGCGACCATCTACGTCTATGGATCAACGGCGAGGAGGTATATACAGGAAAATGGCTATGGAACCCCCCAGTCAGCGACGGACGCATACGTCCTGATCATGCTGCTGTTGTCCTGCAGCTTCAAGAGGGCCGACACGAGATCCGTGCAGAGATTACAAACTACGAGTCCTTTGGCTGGGGTTTGTCGATGCAGGCAACACGACGGCTGTAGCTTGGCGGCTGAGTCACGGTTGGCATGCCTCCAGCGACGCTATGAATTAATCATCGAAGGCAGGCCAGCTAGCAGAAGCCAGCCGCCTAAAGATCGCAGAGCGCCGCTCCCTTCTGCTAGGCAGGCATGACTAGCATACAGGCTCAGCGCGCCGCCAGCTCGACATATTGTACAAGCCGGGCATAGCTCATCATCATCTTCTCTTCTTCCCCGCCGCCTAGCACAACCTGGCGCGCCTCATGTCCAAGCTGGGCAAGCAGCTCCGACATGAGGCCAAGCTGCAGCCGTGCCGCCTGCTCAGCGAGTTGTTCCAACGGATTCAGATCGTCCAGCTTGAGCTGATTCATGCCACGCAATAGCCACTCCTCTGCCCAGGCCGAAGTCTGCTGCATCAGCCATGTGATGGGCTCCATGCTATCGTCCCCTTGTAGCTGTAGATTACAATTTTCCATAAGACTCCTCACATATCCAATTTAAGATTCAACACCTTGCGCCCCTGCAGCAGGCTAATCGGCTTCATGCCTTTATTCCGTTCCATCTGAACAAAAGCATACACCGGCTGCTCCACCTTGAACCCGAATCCGCGCTCCATTCTTTGAATCGCTTGCTTCCACTCCGTCGCATAGGGCAGCTTCATCTCCACACGGCTGCCATCCTCCCTGCAAGCCGCGATGACGAGCGATTCACTCGGCTTGTCATAGACAGGCTTCTCTAGCTGGTTGAGCTTCAACAGCTTGAACTGCGGGCGCGGCTCAGTGAACAGGGCATAATCCGGCTCGAACCCGGTTGTTTCTTCGTGGCAGACGCTGAGGCAGCCAGCCAGATCAGCTACTTCCACTTTTGTTCGGGGTAGCACGCTCAACCTCGCGCCCTCTCCAGAGGAGATGCGCCCCTCCTCATTTACCTTCACCTGCTCAAACTGCAATTCAGAGGCGGCAAAATGCCTCATTGCAAGCTCGGGCAGCCATGGAGAGGCAGCCGCATATTGCGTATGATATGTAAATGTCTGATCCTCATAGTATACAGGGCGGACATCGCTATAGGTATAGATCCGTCTATCCAACGAACAGTATAAATAGTACGTGATGCCACGGTATCCCGACAGTGTCTCCCACGGCTCCGCGCCCAGGCTATACAGTTTCAGCTTAGGAACGGTGTAATATTTGGAGCGGAACTGCCCTGCCAGCTCAGCAAGGCGAACTGACGGCAGTTGCTGCTGCAACAGCTCCAGACGCAGCAGCAGACGTGTGATCCGTCCAAGCAGCGCGGCTAACGAGAAGCGGACATGCCGTTCCCAGAATAGCTGCAGCTCGCCGTGGATAGCGCGGAGGCTGCGTTCCACCTCAGGGAGATTGCCACTATGCGCCGCAACAGCCATCGTCTCCAACCGGGCGGCAAAGGAACGTGGAAGCCTTGCCAGACCACTGCGCAGCATATCCAGCAGCAGCAGGCGGCATTCCGTGACGGCGCTCCGGGAATAGCGAATGGCGCTAGCCTCCTCCGCGAGCGCCGCCTG
>Ga0160502_100446_pt1 | contig 28224 bp, 23 predicted proteins | sample DIDnMG_14_FD_108237 | JGI IMG/M metagenome (GOLD analysis project Ga0160502, IMG submission 108237) | Enriched soil microbial communities from UW Madison campus, WI, USA - DID2933_E24_Xylan MG | ecosystem: Environmental > Terrestrial > Soil > Unclassified | place: USA: Madison, Wisconsin... | reverse complement strand
GCAGCAGCGTATTGCAATTGCTAGATTGTTTCTCAAAAATCCGCCAATCATTTTCCTTGATGAACCAACGGCAAGTTTGGATGCTATAGCAACAGAACAAATTAAAAAGTCTTTAGATGCCATCAAAAAAGACAGAACCGTGATTATCATATCGCACAGTATTTCGCAGATTATCGATGCTTTTAATATTATCGTTTTAGAAAAGGGAAGATGTGTCGAAAAAGGAACTCATGACGAATTGTATGATAATAAAGGAACATATCATCAAATATTCATGGCGATGGCCAATAGTTTAAATATCGAAAAAATTACACAGACTTTTGATTGATATAATTCAAAGTTATTTTCTCCGTACAAAAAGCTACAATAATTCCAAAAGTGTAAGCCAGAATATCTTCCCAAAGAAATCCCTGTCCTAGAACATATTTTCCAAAAAGTGTTTTTCTAAGCTCGATCATCCATTCTCCCTGATAAAGCTGTAAAAACTCAATTCCGTAACAAATAAATAGAGAAAGTAACACAATTGCGAAAGCATTTTTAAATGGAAGAAATATTCGAACTAAAAAATAAATCATTACGGCATACAAAAAATCGCCAATCCATAATGGAATAAAAGATGTTTTTCTTGAAAGGATTCCAAGAAAAATGATGCTTAGAAAGATTAAGAAATAGGTAATTCTAGTTTTGTTCAAGTTGAGATTGGGTTTTGGTTAAGACAAATTTAGAGTAATTTTTTTAAAGAAATTACGAGATGTTTTGTCATTCCGAGGAACGACGAATCACACGAGAAATTCCACAAAGTAATTCGCCAATCTTTGTCGATCTGCGAGTGCGATTCCTCGTTCCTCGGAATGACAAACTAAATCTTATGCCTTAAAATAGTACATCAATAATCCGCTTTTAGGTAACGAAAAATACAAAACCCAATTAGATTTGTTTTATTTCCTAAATTTATCGATTAAACAAACTATCGACCACATGAATGCAAAAATTTTCACCCTGATTGCCACATTGTTTATTCTAGGAAATCAAGGCTATTCTCAAAAAGACAAAACATTTAATATTAAGAAGCAATTGGATTATTGCGCAGAACAAGCTTCGGAAACCTTAAAGGTAATTCCGAATGACGGAACGTCTCCACGAACAGTTCCAAACGGAAGCAAAGAATGGAAATTTGTTGACTACAAAGATTGGACAAGCGGATTTTGGCCTGGAGAATTATGGTTTTTGTATGAAGCTACAAAAGATAAAAAATGGGAAAAAGAAGCTGATAAATTTACTCGTTTTCTAACACCTTTATCCGTTACTAAAGCCGCAGACCATGATTTAGGATTTCAGGTTTTCAATAGTTTCGGAAACGGATATCGATTAACCAAAAACAAAGAGTATAAAGAAATCATTCTCAAAACTGCAGATACGCTTGCAACACTTTTTAATCCAAAAGTGGGAACAATCCAATCTTGGCCTCACAATAAAATGGGCGGTCATAATACGATCATTGATAATATGATGAATTTGGAGCTTTTGTTTTGGGCTTCAAAAAACGGAGGAAGTAAGAAACTATACGATATTGCCGTAAAACATGCAGAAACTACAATGGCAAATCATTTCAGACCAGATAATACTTCTTATCATGTTATCATTTACGACTTCGAAACTGGAAAAAAAATAAAAGGAAGAACCGCACAAGGATATAGTGATGACAGTATGTGGGCACGCGGTCAGGCATGGGCGATTTATGGTTTTACAATGACGTATAGAGAAACAAAAGACGTTAAGTTTTTAGATTTTGCTCATAAATTAGCACGTGTTTATTTAGATAAATTAACCACAGAAGATTTAGTTCCGTATTGGGATTTTAATGCGCCGAATATTCCGAACGAACCAAGAGATGCTTCCGCAGCAGCAATTGTTTCTTCGGCACTTTTAGAATTAAGTTCGTACACAAAAGACAAGAATTTAAAAGCTGAATATTTAACAAAAGCTAAAAAGATGATTGTGTCACTTTCAGATCATTATCAAAGTCATGATGTTAATTCAGCGTTTTTATTGCATTCAACAGGGCATAAACCTGCAGGAAGTGAGATCGATTGTTCTATAAATTATGCAGATTATTACTATCTTGAGGCACTATTAAGACTTCAAAAATTAAAATAAAAAATGAAAACAAGCAATTATAAATTTTGGAACGGGTTCTTAACATTTGTACTCGTTATTTTTATGATTGTTAGGTTAGGTGCTGGAATACTTAGATTTTATGCATCTAATAAAGCGAAAGAAAGAAAACCAAAGGAAATTCTGGATGTTAGTCCTTACGTAATGACTTTTGAGCAAGCTGAAAAAAATGCAGAGAAAAAGCTTACTGATATTAAAAATCGAGATAAAAAAATAAGACACATTCTTTATTCGCAATATGTAGAATTAGAGAATTTTAATGCTTCCGAAAAGGGAGAATTTGGTTTGCATAAACTAGAAAAAGATTCAGTTATGTTTGTTGATTTTAAGACTCAGATAAAAATACCCAAAGGATATTATCTAAAAAGTAATAATGGGGACTCTTTAATTTCAGCATCTAAATCTCCTAACGATTTGAATGTTTTTGTTCGTAACTTTAGAACGGAAGATAATTTTGAAAAAAGTCTTAAAAAAATTAAAAGTAAAAATAACTTAGAGAACTATCAAACTGAGGATTCGTGGGGAAATATGAAATCTATTTCGTATAAAATAAATCCTGATGAAAGAAAGTTCAATGGAATTGTTTTTTGCTTTGATAAAAATGAATATGGGCTTATTACCTTTTATGAATTTGAAAGTAATAAGTTGTCAATTAAAGAATTGAAGAACATTTCAAAAGATTTCTTGACGCAAAATCTTATACAAGTTTCTAGATAATGTAGATTTTATATAACCTAAAAATAGTAAAATGATGAAATATAAAGAAGGGATTAAAAAAATAAGCCAGATTGCCTTTGTAATAATGATGGTATTAATGCTTGTAAGCTGTAAAAACACCAAACAAAAACTTCAAGAGTATGTTGTTGCTTACAACAAAAATATTGCTCCGAGTTTTAGAGCCGATAATGTAACACTTACTACTGCAAGAGGTTATATTAACGATGATAAAATTGAACTGAGATTTGAAACCAATTTAGAACAAAACGAAGCTCATAAATCGGCGGCTGTAATTTCTTTTACTAAATTGATAAAATTGATGATTGATAAAGATCAAATTCCAAGACAATTAATTGAAGAAGGAGTTCAATTTGATGTTTATTTTCTGGCAAATGATAATACAGTTTTGGATAAAGAAGTGCTGACTGGCGAATATCTAAAAGATTTTTTGAAATAACAGATTGAGTTTTTTTGAAAAACAAATCATTTTAATTCTTACATATTAGAAGTCTCTTTATAATTTATTTAAAGAGACTTTTTTGTATTTATGACTAAAAATTAAGTGTAAAAGAAAGGTTTTTATTCTTACAAATGTTTATCTTTTTGAGAGTATAATTGGTTTGTATTCAAAGAATTATATATGCGTTTTCTGTAATTAAATGTTGTTTTTTTGTTGTGAATTAGTTATGTTTGAGTTAAAAATAACTATTAAAACCAAAAATTTATGAAAAAAATTACCCAAATCGCATTTGCGCTTGCTTTTGCATTATTTTTAATTAGCTGTAAAAATACTAAGCAGAAAATTCAGGAACACGTAAGTAATTACAATAATTCATCTTCGATAAAAGGGAATGGTATTACTAGTACAACAGCAAAAGCTTTTCTAAACGATAATAAGATTGAAATTAGAATCGAAACCAATTTAGAAGAAAATGATGCAAATAAATTAGCTTACAAAGAATCTTTTCCTGCTTTATTGAAAGATATGATAAAGAATGATCAAATTTCTCCATCTCTTATAGCAGAAGGAGTAAAGTTTGATGTTTATTTCTTGGCTTATAATAATGTTATTTTAGCACAGCAATTAGTTGATCAGGAAGAATTAGCGGTTTTAGAAGGAACCTCTGAACCAAACAAGGAAACAGCAAAATTATAATTGAAATATGAATTTTAAATGAAAAGCCTCTTCTTGTGAAGAGGCTTTTTTTTATGAGAATTGAGTAACGTTTTTCAGATTATCAGGGAAATACTGTTCAGATAAATTAGAAAATTCATCACCACGCATGAAAATATTGATATCTACATCAGCAAAACTGCTTTTTCCTGCAGCTGCTAAAAGTTCATTTGCAGCATGAAGCGTATTCTTATGAAAGTGATATACGCGTTCTGATTTATCGGTAACAACCAAACCTTTCATCAGCATTTTGTTTTGAGTGGCAACTCCAGTTGGACATTCATTATTATGACATCTTAAAGCTTGAATACAGCCTAAAGAAAACATAAATCCTCTCGCACTGTTACACATATCAGCACCCAATGCAATAGCATGTAAAATAGAATAGCCAGAAATAATTTTCCCGCTTCCAATGATTCGCATTTTATCACGAATTCCTAAACGCACCAAAGTTTTATTTACAAAAATTAATGCAGGTTCAAAAGGCATTCCGACTCCATCTGCAAATTCAAGCGGAGCAGCGCCAGTTCCTCCTTCAGCACCATCAACAGTAATAAAATCAGGATAGATATCTTCATTGATCATTTCTTGACAGATGGCTTCAAATTCAGCAGTATTTCCAATACACAATTTAAACCCGATTGGTTTTCCATTAGATAAATCGCGTAATTGTTTTATAAAATGAATTAATCCTTTAGCATCAGAAAAAGCGTGATGTCCAGGAGGAGAAAGAATCATAGTGTGTGGAACAACACCTCTAATTTTAGCAATTTGTTCAGTGTTTTTCTTAGCGGGAAGAACACCTCCGTGACCAGGTTTTGCTCCTTGAGAAAGCTTAATTTCGATCATTTTTACATTTGGAAGATTGGCTTTTTCCTTGAAGTTTTCTGGACTGAAATTGCCTTCTGCATCACGGCATCCAAAATATCCAGTTCCAATTTGCCAAGTAATATCTCCGCCTCCAGCAAGGTGAAATTCTGTTAATCCACCTTCTCCCGTATTTTGGTAGAAATTTCCTTTTTTAGCACCAATATTAATCGCACGAACTGCATGTTCACTCAATGAACCGAAACTCATAGCTGAAACGTTAAATAAAGAAGCCGAATAAGGCTGTTTACAATCTTTTCCGCCTACTAAAACGCGAGGCAATTCTTCGTTGACTTTTGCAGGAAAAATAGAATGCTTGATCCCTTCGTAATTTTCTGTATTTAAGTTTAATTGCGTTCCAAAAGGCGTGCTCGAATCAATATTTTTTGCTCTTTGGTATACTAATGAACGCTGGTTTCTAGAAAAAGGTTTTCCGTCTGTAGATCTTTCGATAAAATATTGCTGGATCTCTGGTGCAATCATTTCAAACAGATATCTGAAATAACCCAAAACAGGGAAGTTTCGTAAAATAGCATGTTTTTCTTGGAGAGCGTTGTAGATTCCAACAATTAATAATATAGGTAGAATAATAATTAATAAAAATCCGCGCTCGGTGTAATAATAAATTGCGGCAACAAGTACAAACAATAAGAATCCGTAAATAAAGAATTTTTTTCTCATGTTTTTAAAAAATTAAATAGGTAATAAATGCGATAATTAGTTGAATCTTAAACGTACATACACGTGTTTGATTCCTTTTTTGTCTGACTCTCTCTCGTCGATTTCCAAAATATCAGTTAATGATTTAAGCATTGGCGTCAGCTTAGAAAAACCATAATTTCGGGGGTCAAATTCAGGTTTTTTCTTTACAATCAAGTTTCCGACGTCGCCTAAAAATGCCCAGCCATCATCATCTTCAATATCTTCGATGGTCGCTTCAATCAGTTCAATAGTCTGTTTATCAATTTTGTGAAGTGCTTTTTCAGCTGGTTTTTCAATTGGCTTTTTGGTATCTGCAGCAGTTGTTTTAGGTTTTTTCTTTTGAATTGCTCCATCCAAAACCTCAATGTAAATAAATCGGTCGCATGCCACAATAAAAGAACTAGGCGTTTTCTTTTCACCAATTCCAATTACTTTCATGCCAGATTCGCGAAGCCTGATAGCTAGACGTGTAAAATCACTATCGCTGGAAACGATACAAAATCCGTCCAGTTTTCCAGAATAAAGCAAATCCATTGCATCAATAATCAAAGCAGAATCTGAGGAGTTTTTTCCAACCGTATAGCTGTATTGCTGAATAGGAGTAATGGCATGTTCTAATAAAACGCCTTTCCAGCCATTTGCATTTGGCTTTGTCCAATCGGCATAAATCCTTTTCGTCGTTGGTGTTCCTAATTTTGCAATTTCTTCCATCATACCTTTTACATTGCTGTATGGCACATTGTCTGCATCAATAAGGACTGCCAGTTTTAAATCTTTTGAATTGCTTAAAGGCATTGTTTTAATATTAAAAATTAAATACTATCAAAGTTAAAATTAAAATTGGTTTTTATAAGAATCGAATGATGAATAAGTGGTTTTATGAGCACTAATTAGTTTCATTATAAATAATATATGGCGTTTCAAAAATTAATTAAAGATAAATTTGTCTTTTATGTAAAACCTCCATATCTTTGTTGAGAATTAATAAGGAATGTATGTTTTCAAAAGCGTGTGAATACGGAATTAGAGCGTCAATATTTATTGCAACCAAATCTTCTAAAGGAATTAGAGTTGGAATAAAAGATGTTGCAAAAGAGATCGATTCTCCAGAACCGTTTACAGCCAAGATTATGCAGATTTTGACAAAAAACGGAATCATTCATTCGGCAAAAGGAGTAGGAGGCGGTTTTGAAGTTTCTCCAGAAGCATCGAAATCCATAAAATTAATTCAGATCGTTGACGCTATTGATGGAAATAAAATATACAGCGGTTGCGGAATTGGATTAAAAGAATGTTCAGAAGAGCATCCGTGTCCAGTTCATCACGAGTTTAAGAAAATACGTGGTCTTCTTTTAGAAATGCTGACGAAAACGACTTTAGAGCAATTGGCTACAGACGTAAAATCAGGCGATTTCTTCCTAAAAACATTAAACATAAACGAATAATAATATTTTAATAAATTATCTTAAAAATGAATACAAAAACCAAAATTTCGATACTAATCCTTATGGGATTTTTAGCAGTTACTTCTTGCGGAAAAAAAGAAACAGTTCCTGCTGATCAAACAGAAACAACTGAGCCATCTACAGAAGGAGAAGCTGCGCCAGTAACGCCAGCTGCTGAGGAAAATGTATTAGTTATTGAAGGAAATGATCAAATGCAATTTAATGTAAATGAATTGAAAGCTGTTGCGGGAAAACCAATTAAATTGACTTTGAAACACGTTGGAAAAATTCCAAAAGAAGCAATGGGACACAATTTAGTGATTTTACAAGAAGGAACAGATCAAGCTGCTTTTGCTTTAAAAGCTAATGATGCCAAAGCAACAGATTATATTCCAGAATCTGAAAAAGCTTCAATTATTGCTCACACTAAATTAATTGGTGGCGGAGAAGAAGATACAATCGAGTTTACAATTGATAAAAAAGGATCTTATCCATTTATTTGTTCTTTCCCTGGCCACGTGGCTATGATGAAAGGTGTATTAATTGTTGAGTAAATATCATAAACTCCAAATGCTGAAAATAGGTTTGGAGTTTTTTTAAAAACTAATAAAGGATAAAAATGTCTTTTATTTATAGATTTCCCCCAAGAGAAATGAAAAGAGAAAAAAAATTATGGATAGTATTTGCATTGGTAATGAGTATTTCATTTGCCGTGCTTGGTTATTATGGATATGAAATTTATCAGCAGGCACCGCCGGTTCCGAAAGAGATTATTTCAGATTCAGGAAAAATTGTTTTTAGCGAAAGCGAAATTAAAGACGGACAAAATATCTGGCAAAGTATAGGAGGCCAGGAAGTGGGATCTATCTGGGGACACGGCGCCTATGTGGCCCCAGACTGGACCGCAGATTGGCTACATAGAGAAGCCATTTTTATACTAGACATTTATGCCCAAAAAGATTTTAATAAAAAGTATGATGAATTGGATGCCGAAAAACAATCGGCTTTAAAGATTCGATTGCAGAAAGATGTGAGAACCAATCGCTACAATACTGAAACTGGTGTTCTTACGATTTCTGAAAATCGAGTTGCGGCAATAGAAAGTCTTAGCGAATATTATAAAGGTCTTTTTACGAATGATCCGAAATTCGATAAATTGAGAGAAGAGTATGCAATTCCGAAAAACTCAATTAAAGATGTTGAAAGAATGCATAAAATGAATGCCTTTTTCTTCTGGGCAACTTGGGCAACAGTTACCAATCGTCCTGATAATACTATTTCTTACACACACAACTGGCCGTCAGATGAATTGGTTGGAAATACAGCTACAACAGAACTTTTAGCTTGGTCTGGAGTAAGTATTGTTTTATTGATTTTAAGTGTCGGAATTCTGGTTTTCTATCATGCAAAATCGGGTGAAGAAGAAGAATTTCCGCTTCCAAAAGAAGATCCGCTTATCAAGCAGGGCAAAACAAAATCTATGGGATTGGTAACCAAATATTTCTGGATTGTAAGTCTGCTGATGGTTTTACAAATGGTTTTCGGAATCATAACAGCGCATTATGGTGTGGAAGGAAATGGTTTGTATGGAATTCCAATTGATCAGATTCTGCCTTATGCTGTAACGCGAACATGGCATACGCAATTGGCTATTTTCTGGATTGCAACGGCTTGGCTTGCAACAGGATTATATATTGCGCCGGCGGTTTCGGGCAAAGATCCTAAATTTCAATGTTTTGGAATTAACTTCTTATTTGTCGCTTTATTGATTATAGTTTTAGGTTCAATGGCTGGACAATGGTTTGGAGTAATGCAGAAACTGAATTTAGTTCAAAATTTCTGGTTCGGACATCAAGGTTACGAATATGTTGATTTGGGGCGTTTCTGGCAGATTTTCCTTTTAGTTGGATTGTTTTTGTGGTTGGCATTAATGATTCGCCCGTTGCTTCCAGTTTTAAAGAAAAAAACAGAAGAGAAAAACCTAATCATTTTGTTCTTAGTTTCTTGTACTGCAATTGCCATGTTTTACGGAGCAGGATTAATGTGGGGAAGACAAACCAATTTGGCCATTGCAGAATATTGGAGATGGTGGGTTGTTCACCTTTGGGTTGAAGGTTTTTTCGAAGTATTTGCAACCGTTGTAATTGCGTTTCTGTTTGTTCGTTTAGGATTATTAAAAACGAAAACTGCAACGCTAAATGTTCTTTTTGCGACAATTATTTTCATGTCGGGAGGAATTTTAGGAACGTTTCATCATTTGTATTTCTCAGGAACACCAACAGCAATTATGGCTTTAGGAGCAACATTTAGTGCTTTAGAAGTAGTTCCGCTGACTTTAATAGGATTTGAAGCGTATCAAAATTATAAAATCTCAAAATCAACAAAATGGATTGCAGATTACAAATGGCCAATTTACTTTATGATTTCTGTAGCATTTTGGAATTTCCTTGGCGCGGGAATCTTTGGATTCATCATTAATCCGCCAATTGCCTTGTATTATGTTCAGGGATTAAATACAACGCCTTTACATGGACACACGGCTTTGTTTGGAGTTTATGGAATGCTCGGAATTGGTTTAGTTTTATTTGTACTGAGAAGTTTATATCGAAATGTAAGCTGGAATAACAAACTGCTAAAAATCACTTTCTGGTCTTTAAATATTGGTTTATTTCTAATGGCGATTTTGAGTTTACTTCCAATTGGAGTTTGGCAGGCAATCGAAAGTATCAATCACGGAATGTGGTACGCTCGTTCTTCAGAATTAATGCAGCAACCAGAAATGATTAAGCTGAAATGGCTTCGTGCGATTGGAGATTCAATCTTCGGAATCGGATTTATTACAATGGCTTGGTTTGTATTTGAATTGACATTAAAAAACAAAAAATAAAACACACAAAATATAAAATAGAGTATTATGGAAAATTTAAAAAACAAAACAATAGGATCGTTTGTGGCTGAAGATTTTAGAACAGCGGCAGTTTTCTCTAGATATAGAATTGATTTTTGCTGCAAAGGAAACCGAACAGTAATCGAAGTATGCGAAAAACAAAATATTGATGCAGATGTTTTATTAGAAAATGTATTGCAAGTTGTGCAATCAGAAAATAACGGAAGTATTGATTTCAATTCATGGCCTTTAGATTTATTGGCAGATTATATTGAGAAAACGCATCACCGTTATGTGGAAGAAAAAACGAATGTTTTGCTTCCGTTTTTAGATAAATTATGCAAAGTTCACGGCGCAAATCATCCTGAATTATTCAAGATTAATGAATTATTTATTGGCTGTGCGGGAGAATTATCTCAGCACATGAAAAAAGAAGAATTGGTTTTATTTCCTTTTGTAAAACGAATGGTAAAAACCAAAGAATCTGACGGGATTTTATCTCAACCATCTTTCGGGACAGTTTCAAATCCGATTGCTATGATGATGCATGAACATGATAACGAAGGCGAACGATTTAGAGAAATCGCTGCGTTGACAGATAATTACACTCCGCCAGCAGACGCTTGTACAACTTATAGAGTAACTTTTGCGATGTTGAAAGAGTTTGAAGCAGATTTGCATAAACACATTCATTTGGAAAACAATATTTTATTTCCAAAAGCTGTGATTTTAGAAAAAGACTTTGTTGAAGTAGAATAAAGGTTAATTTTAATAGTGGAAAAGCACCGATAAAATATCTAAACATGATAATTATCGGTGTTTTATTTTTCAAGAAATGTTATTTTTAATGGATTGGGTTTTGCTACACCGTTTGTCATTTCGAGGAACGAGAAATCACACTCGGAAATCGACAAAGATTGGAGACATACTTTGCAGAATTTCTAGTGTGATTTCTCGTTCCTCGAAATGACAAGATTGTGTAGATAATATAAAATCTATGTTTCTATGTGTTTAAAAAATATTTCTAAAATGAATTCTCAAAAAAGTTGGATACTTTGCTGTTTTTTTAATTTTCTGATTGCCTGCGTTTTCGGATTATTAATGCGTTTTATGTATCTCTTTCTTTTAGATTTTTTAAATTATAGCTTTCTGCTTCATGCGCATTCGCATGTTGCGATGTTAGGCTGGGTTTATATGATCGTTTATGTTTTGGTTGTTCATTTTTTTATTCCGAAAGAAAAAAGCCAGAAACCCATTTACAACCGCTTATTTTGGCTGACGGAATTTTCAGTAATCGGAATGATGATTGCATTTCCTATTCAAGGTTATGCTTTGTTTTCGATTATTTTTTCAACACTGCATATTTTGTTGAGTTATGTTTTTTGTCGTTTGGTTTGGAAAGATTGTGTCAAAGATAAATCGCCATCACAAAGGCTTTTGTTGGTTTCAATTCTGTTTATGATTTTATCGACTTTCGGAGTTTGGTGTCTTGGTCCAGCCGTGAGCACGCTAGGAAAACAAAGTGCTTTTTATCAAATTGCCATTCAGTTTTTTCTTCATTTTCAATTTAATGGCTGGTTTATATTGGCGATTTTAGCTTTGTTTTTAAAACAATTTAATGATAAAATTGAAGAGGTAAAGTTTAAGAAGTTTTACTTTTTGATGATAATTTCTACGTTATTGACAATTTGTTTTCCAGTTCGCTGGTTCATAGAAAATGATATTTTGAGTTATATTAATGTTTGTGGAGTTATAATTCAATTGTACGCCTTTATTTATTTCTATAAAATGCTAAAACCTCAAATTATTGGTTTCAAAAAGACATTAAATGAAACTACTAAAATGGTTTACGGTTTGGCATTATGTTCTTTGTTTTTGAAAATCGGAATTCAATTGCTGACTATTTTTCCAAACTTAGCAGAAGTTTCACATCAAATCAGAAATTTTGTTATTGGATTTATTCATTTAACGACTTTGGGAATCATAACTGGATTTTTGTTTGGAATTCTGCTTCAGAATAAAATGCTTTATACCAATTCTAAAACATTAAAAATAGGAGTGAAGTGTTTTATTTTAGGATATGTTTTGACAGAAGTTTTGTTGTTTCTTCAAGGTTGGTTCTTCTTTTTTGGAGAAGGAAGTATTCCAGGATATTTTCAAAGTATTTTGATTTTCAGCATTCTTTTGGTTTTGGGGTTGGTTTTAATGATGAGTTCGATAATTAGGCGAAATTTATATTGTCATATCAAATAAGTCCCAGCGGGACGGCATATTTATAGCAGAGGGATGACATATTGTAAAGCTTAGGATTATAAAGCTTCGGAGAAGCGAAATATTTATAGAAAACGTTTGACGAAGATAAAAAGCTCCAGCGGAGCGACATATTTATAGAATCATATTAGAAATATAATTTGTTAACCTGATAAATATTTCGCTCCGCTGGAGCTCTCTATGTAGATGATTCAGATTTTTCTATAAATATTTAGCTTCTCCGAAGCGATACGAGTTCTAGAAAATAAGTCCCAGCGGGACGACATATTTATAAAAAACGTTTGGCGAAGATAAAAAGCTCCAGCGGAGCAAAATATTTATAGAATCATATTGGGAATTTGCTAACCTGATAAATATTTCGCTTTTCCGAAGCTTAACTTAGCTTTTTATGTAAATAAAAAACAAGAGTCAATTTATTTCTAAACTTACTCTTGTTTCTTACTAATTAACCTATTTAAATATCTATATCTTTCCAGCTTCACGATTTATTGTTTCGATTGTTTTTTCATTGTTTACTCCTAAACCTTCTTGTTGAAAAACCAATTCTCCTTCTGAATTAAAAACGCTAATAATATTTGAATGCGAAAAATCTATTGGAGAGATTTTTTTATAATTGACAGCCAAAACTGCGGCAAATTCGCGAGTGTTTTCTTCAGTTGAACGAAGGAAAATCCAAGGATCTTGATTCATTTTGTTTTCAATTGCAAACGATTTTAATCTTTCAGGAGTATCTGTATTTGGATCTATACTTACCAAAATCAATTTTACATGCTGTTTTGTTTGTTTCTCTAGTTTTGATTCAATATCACGCATATCGGCAACTAATCTCGGACAAGCCGATTTGCAGCTGGTATAAATCATAACCATTACTAAAACATTTCCTCTCAGACTTTTCAATTCGATATCTTTTCCATCCTGAGTTGTCCATTTTGAAGGAAGATTATAAATCGATAAATCGCTGATTTCTTTTTTGTTTTCTGCTATAGCTTCTTTTTTATCTGCTTCTTTACAGCTGTAAAATGAGAATAAGAGAAGAAAAGCAATTGCTATTTTTTTCATTGTAAACTAATTTTAAATTAGATTTTCGGTTTTGTCGTACTGGCGCATCTAAAGCCAAGATTTCGTGTTGAATATTGCGCTTTCAAACTTCCTCTGAACGCGTAACGCATAAAAGCGGCATAATCCATTAAATCGGATGCATTTACAGATCCGCTTCCGCAGAAAAGATTTTTGTCGGTACTTTTGTCTTTTCTAGATTCTCCAGATAAAAAGATGCTGTTGAAATCAGAAGTCCATTCCCAAACCAAACCATGCATATCGTAAACTCCCCAATAATTTTTGAACGTTTTTCCAATTTCATTTTCATACGTTCTCGATTTCTCATACCAAGACAAAATGTATTCGTTGAATTCTTTTTTGGTTCTGGCGTCAATCTTTTTAGTATCTGCCATTGCTACGTATTCCCATTCATCCATTGTAGCTAAACGTTTTCCTTCGCATTCACAGTATTTTTTTGCGGCAAACCAAGAAACACTTGTCACAGGCGAATTTGGTTTTGCATTTCCAAAATCAAAATCAGTTGACCAATACGACAAATAGCTTTTATCAGCAAAAATGCCTTTAATTTTTGACTTTTGGTAAGAAGGATTTTTTTTGACGAAATCTAAAAATTCACGGTTTGTAACAGGGTAAATGTCTATATAAAAGGATTTTACTTCGACAGGTTTTTTAGAAACGGCTCCATAAAGAGGGACGAAAGATCCCTCTTTAATGAAAGCCATTCCTGTTTCCTGTGCCTTCATGACACTAGTAAACACAGGGAAAAAGACAATTAAAAGAATGAAAATGTATTTTTTCATGCCGTTGGTTTTGCTGTTATCTTAGCGCTTTTACCATTTCTGGCGTAATTTCTGTTTTGTTATTTCCCCAATTGCTATAAATGTAAGTCAGCACATTTGCGATTTCATCATCAGATAAATTCTGAGCTGGCATTACGTTGTTGTATTTTTTACCGTTAACTGTAACTTCTCCCGTTAAGCCATGCAGAATCGTTTTAATCGCACGTTTAGAATCGGAATTCAAATAATCTGATTTTGCTAAAGGAGGGAAAGTATTTGGGATTCCTTGTCCTTCAGATTGGTGGCAAGCGAAACAAGTTGTTCCAAAAATTTCTTTACCAATTTTAACTTTTTCTTCAACTGTACGTTTTGGAACTGCTGCTTTTGCAGTTGAGGTTCCAGGCATTTTTTGAATTGTTCCACCTTCAGGCAAATAAATACCTTCCTGAATAGTTCCAGAATAGATGTTTTTGTTTTCTTTTCCTTCCACTTTTAGCATTCCCAGAGCACCTTTATTAAAAGCTCTAAAAATAGAGTGATCAACTAAAATGAAAGTTCCTGGAGTTTCAACTTTAAAATCTACAATTGCAGCGCCACCAGCAGGAATTAAAGTTGTCTGAACATTTTTATTTACAGTACTTCCGCCTTCTACGTGCACATTGTCAAATATTTCTCCAATAACGTGGAAAGAAGAAACCAAATTTGGTCCACCATTTCCAACAAACAAACGAACGGTTTCACCAACTTTAGCAGTCAATTCATTTCCATTTGTTAATGATCCCACTTTTCCGTTAAATACTACATAATCAGGAGTTTCTTTTACCGCTTTATTCATGTCAAACGGCTGAAGACCTTTTGCACCATATTCACCTTGAGTGTAAAAATCACCTTGCATAACGTAGTATTCTTTATCAACAGGAGGAAGTCCGCCTTCAGGTTCAACCAAAATCAATCCGTACATACCATTTGCAATGTGCATTCCCACAGGAGCTGTTGCACAGTGATATACATACAATCCAGGATTTAGAACTTTAAAACTGAAAACTTTTTCGTGTCCAGGAGCTACAAGAGAAGAAGTTGCTCCACCACCTGGACCAGTTACAGCGTGTAAATCGATATTATGCGGTAATTTGTTGTCAGGATGGTTTTTTAGGTGAAATTCAACTTCATCGCCAACTCTCGTTCTAATAAAACTTCCCGGAACAGAACCTCCAAATGTCCAATAAGTATATTTTACACCGTCAGTCATTGTACCTTCTTGTTCCTTAATTTCCATGTTTAATTTCAATTTCATGGCGGTTCTAGTGCCAACAGGTTTTGGTACATGAGGAGGCGAAGTAAGCTCGGCATCCATTTCGCCCTCAGTCATAATATCTGCGTAATTTTTAGCTTCATCTTTTTTGCAACTGCCTAAAAGAAGAATCATAAAAAATGAACATATCAGTACGTTCATTTTAATCCAAATTTTGTTATTTCTTTCCATAATTACTTGGTTTTGTTTTCGTTTAAATATGGATCAAAATTAAAGGACTATTTTGTCTTTTATTATGATAAAAATCATGTTTGCTGATAATTCCGAATATTTGTTTAAGGTAAAACTTACAGAATAAAAACAGATGATTATTTTTAAATAAAAATAATTGAGGCTCTTCATTTTAAATTAATAATGATTATTTTTGCTCGCTGATTAAGTAAAAAAAATTACTACATATATTATGGTAAAAGATTTATTCGAAAGAATTCAGGACAATAAAGGACCTTTAGGAAAGTGGGCTTCTCAAGCAGAGGGTTACTATGTTTTCCCAAAGTTAGAAGGAGAGTTGGGTCCTAGAATGCAATTTCACGGAAAAAATATTTTAAACTGGAGTTTAAATGATTATTTAGGTTTAGCAAATCATCCAGAAGTTCGTCAGGCAGATACAGATGCAGCAATTCAGTTTGGCGCAGCATATCCAATGGGAGCTCGTATGATGTCTGGACACACAACGTATCACGAACAATTAGAAAATGAATTGGCTTCTTTTGTAATGAAAGAATCTGCTTATTTATTGAATTTTGGTTACCAAGGAATGGTGTCTATTATTGATGCTTTGGTTACTAAAAATGACATTATTGTTTATGACGTAGATTCGCATGCTTGTATCATTGATGGTGTTCGTTTACACATGGGTAAACGTTTCACATACAAACACAATGATCTTGAAAGTATGGAGAAAAACTTGCAGCGTGCTACTAAAATGGCAGAAGAAACAGGTGGAGGTATTTTATTTATTACTGAAGGTGTTTTCGGAATGCGCGGACAGCAAGGAAAATTAAAAGAAATTGCTGAGTTAAAGAAAAAATACAATTTCAGATTATTGGTAGATGATGCTCACGGTTTTGGTACTTTAGGTAAAACTGGTGCTGGCGCAGGTGAGGAGCAAGGAGTTCAAGATCAAATTGATGTTTACTTCTCTACTTTTGCAAAATCTATGGCTAATATCGGAGCTTTCGTAGCGGCTGATAAAACAGTTATCGATTATTTGAAATATAACTTACGTTCTCAGATGTTTGCTAAAGCTTTACCAATGATTCAAACAATTGGTTCTTTGAAACGTTTAGAATTATTACGTAAATCTTCTGCAATTAAAGATAAACTTTGGGAAAATGTGAATGCATTACAAAGTGGTCTTAAAGAAAAAGGATTTAATATTGGAGATACAAATACTTGTATTACACCAGTTTACTTAGAAGGAAGTATTCCAGAAGCAATGGTTATGGTTAACGATTTAAGAGAAAACTACGGTATTTTCCTTTCTATCGTTGTATATCCAGTTATTCCAAAAGGAATTATTTTGTTAAGAATGATCCCGACAGCTTCTCATACATTAGCAGATATCGAAGAGACTTTAACAGCTTTCGAGGCAATTCGTGAGAAATTGATTAACGGAACTTATAAAGAAATTGCTGAACGTACAACTGTTGACGTTTCGTAAATTCATAAAAAAATAGATTTCCTTAAGTGGGAATTATGTAAAAAAATCCATTTGTTCTACGAATGGATTTTTTTTATTTGAGCTAACTTTATGTCATAATCACAAAATAAAAACAGCATTATGAAAAAAGCATTAACTATAACAACTCTTGTTTTAACAGTTCTTGTTTCATGTAAAAAAGAAACTAAAACAGAGCCAATTCAAATAACGCCAAGTCCGCCAAAAGAAGCCGAAATTGTAGAGCCTGCAGGAGATCAATGTTATGCTTGGAGATCAGACGGAAGCGTGATCGAAATGAGTTTTAATGTTAATTCTCATCAGGAAGTAAACGGAAAACTAAGTTATAATTTGGTTGGAAAAGATAAAAACGAAGGAACTTTAATAGGAAATATGAAAGGCGATACTTTAATTGCCGATTATACTTTTAATTCAGAAGGAGTTTCGTCTGTAAGAGAAGTTGTTTTTCTGCAAAAAGATGGAACTTTTGTTGAAGGATATGGCGATGTAGTAACTGCCAATGATAAAGTTTCTTTTAAAGATAAATCAAAACTAAAATTTGATCAAAAAAATACTTTGACTAAAGTTGATTGCAAAGTAGAGTAAATGATGTGTTTATGAAGTGAAAAATCCATTCGTTTGGGGGCGAATGGATTTTTTTATTATTAATTTTCTAAAACTGAAAATTGAGACTGCGACTGAAAACTAAAAATTAAAGATTCTTCAAATAAGTCTTTCTCTGACAGTGAATAGTCGGATCAAAGTTTTTCCAAAGTAAATGAATAGCATTGTTTTCTAATAATTCAGGAGTTCTAATGCAAGTTTGGATTCCTTTAGCAGAAAACGTTTTGTAATATTCGTCAAAAATAATAGCCGTAACACCTTTATTTTGGTATTCAGGATGAACTCCGATAAGGTAAAAAACAACATCTTTACTGTGTTTTCTAGCTTTTAATAGTTGCAGAAAACCAAACGGAAATAATTTTCCTCTTATTTTTTGCAAAGCTTCGACAAAACTTGGCATTACAATACTGAAAGCAACCAAATTATCGTCTTTGTCAACTACAAATTTGATATACTCTGGATTAATGAAGCTGATGTATTTCTTTTTAAAATACTCTTTTTGGACATCAGAAATGGCTACAAACGAAGCTAGTTTTTCATAAGATTCGTTAAACAAATCAAACATTTTGTCTACGTGAGGCATAATGTCTTTTGTTCTGGTGAAATTAAGAGCTTTTAGTCCGTAACGTTTCTTGATTAATTCTTGTGCCTTTTGAAAGAATTCTGGTTTAACATTAGAAAAAGGAAATATACTTTCTATATATTGTTTCTCAACTTGAAAGCCTAATTCCTCAAAATGTCTTACATAATACTCGTGATTATACCATGTAATCATGGTTCCAACTTGATCAAAACCTTCGGTAAGAACTCCAACTTTATCTAAATTCGAAAATCCCATTGGACCTTCAGCATGCTCTAAATTGTGTTTTCTTCCTAATTCATAAACTTTTTCAAGCAAAGCTTTTGTGACTTCAATATCATCAATTACATCAAACCATCCGAAACGTACTTTTCTCTTGTGCTGATTGTTAACTTCAGACCAATTAATAATAGCAGTAATACGCCCAACAATTTTATTATCTCTGTAAGCCAGATAAAAGTAAGCCTCGGCATTATCAAAAGCTGGGTTTTTGGTTTTATCAAAAGATTCCAATTCATCTGAAATAATAGGAGGAACCCAATACGGATTGTCTTTATACAATGAAAAAGGAAATTTTATGTATTCGGTTAATTCTTTCTTGCTTTTGGCTTCTTTAATTGTAATCATTAAGGTGGTATTGAGTCCTTTTTAAAGGTTTGTTATTTTTACTTTATTCGTATTTTGCTTTACGTTTTCTTTCTTTTTCCTGATAATCTATTTGTTTTTCATTGTCTGGATTCTTTTTGGCTCTGTCTGCGGCTTTGTTTACTTCTACCTTTTCTTTGTACCATCCGTCATATCGCCATGAAACTCCAACGCCACCATATAAAATAGATGGTGTGTTTTTGAAATTAGTACTTATAGAAGCATCAACCTGCATATTTGAAGAAAGCAGAAAAGCAGCTCCTGTACGAAGAATAGAATCACTATAAAAGTCGCTTTTATATCCTTGATTTTCAATAAAACCAGACCATCTGTCATTAAATCCGTGCGTCAAAGTTAATACATATCCATAACTTGGATAGTCTGTACCAATATAATCTGCAATAATATTAGTTACAAAAACCCAAGATCCTCCGCCTAATAGGTTTTGTGTAATCAATGAAATTTTAGGCGAAATAGCGCCATCTGGAGAAAAATAATAAGGATTATCGGCACCAACAAAATTAGCTCCTGCAAAAACAGAAACAGCTGGAATCAATTCGCGCCATTGAAAATTACGATTGGCTTTGTAGCTATAAATATTAGCTTCTCTTTTATAATTTTTATAAGGATCGTAAATAAGATATTTAGCACCTAAAACAGTCTGTCTGAAATTATTCTTTTTATAACTAGTGTAAGAAGTATCAAAATTTTCCATTTGATATTGAATATCAGCAATAAATTCTAATTGCTCAAGAAACGCACCATATCTAATAGTAAGATCTGTACCAAATCCGCTGGCGTCATAATCTAATAAATCGTGTTTTTCTTTAATGCCGTAAACACCTAATTCGGCTTGAATTACTGATTTTCCAACAGCATAGGCTGACATGGTTTCACCTGGACGATTTGAATTAATGACATCAGTATATTGCGCAAAAAACAGTTGTGGAATAAAAAAAAGTACCGGGGCAAGTAAGTTTTTAATTTTGAACATATAATTTTTTTTGGATTAAAATATAATAACGCATTTCAAATGTACATATTTTATTATTTATTTAAGATTCATATTTTATTTTTAAACAACGGATTTATTAATTTTGGAAAAAAATTATAGAGTTATGCAAGAAGCATCATTTTCAGGTTTGAGATTTATTATTGGGCTTATCGCCTTTTATTATATCATGAAATTTTTAGCTCGAATCTTTTTGCCAGTATTGGTAAAAAAGGCAGTTGAAAATGCGAGTGAAAATTTTCAAAGACAGCAACAACAATACGGTCAGTACAATCAAGGCAATAATTGGCAGAATAACAATACTAATAAAGACGAAATAATTATTAATACTGCTAATGCTAAAAATCCGCGCGAAACCAAAAAAGTCGGGGAGTATGTTGATTACGAAGAAATAGATTAGATTTGTGTCCTGAAAATTTAGGATTCATTTTAACCCAAACCAGCCAAAATTGAAAATAGTAAATAAGTTCTATCCGCATGCCCTTGTTGTACTGGGCTTTATCTTAGTATCATTAATTTATTTTTATCCAGTTCTACAAGGAAAGCAAATTTTCCAGTCTGATATTGCTCAATATACCGGAATGGCAAAAGAGCAAAATGACTTTAGAGCTGTTGAAAATGCTGAACCTTATTGGACAAATTCAGCTTTTGGTGGTATGCCAACATATCAGCTTGGAGCAAATTATCCGAACGATTTTATTGGTAAAGTTGATGATGTACTGCGTTTTCTTCCGCGTCCTGCAGATTACTTGTTTTTATATTTCCTTGGTTTTTATGGTTTATTATTGGTCTTAAAAACTGATCCGTTGAAAGCTTTTATTGGAGCTATAGCATTTGGTTTTTCAACTTATATGATCATTATCTTAGGAGTTGGTCATAATGCCAAAGCACATGCAATAGCTTATATGCCTTTGGTAATTGCTGGTTTTATACTCGTCTTTCAGAAGAAATACATTAAGGGAGGTCTGCTCACCATGTTTGCTGTGGCATTAGAAATTAATGCTAATCACTTCCAAATGACCTATTATTTATTGATATTCTTATTGATACTTTTAGGTTATTTTGCTTTTAATTTTATCAAAGAAAAGGACTTTAAGGGACTTTTAATTTCTTGTGGAGTTTTACTTGTTGCTGGAATTTTTGCTTTAGGAGCTAATGCTGGGAATTTAATGGCAACAAATGAATATGCTAAATATAGTATTAGAGACAAAAGTGAGTTGACTTTTAATCCAGACGGATCAAAAAATGAAACCACAGCTTCTATGACAACCGACTATATTACAGAATATAGTTATGGTATCGCAGAAAGTTTAAATTTAATTGCTCCAAGAATTTTTGGAGGTTCAAGCCATGAAAATGTTGGTACAGACAGCCGTATGTATGCATTTATGGTTGAACAAGGAGTGCCTGCATCTCAAGCTCAGGATTTTGTTTCGGGAATGCCAACGTATTGGGGAGATCAGCCAATCGTTTCTGCGCCAGCTTATATTGGAGCAGTAGTTTTCTTTTTAGCAGTTTTAGCACTATTTATAGACGAAAGAAAAATCAAATATGTTTTCCTTACAGGAGCACTTTTTACTTTAGTGCTTTCTTGGGGTAAAAACTTCTCTTTGTTGACGAACTTTTTTATTGAATATGTTCCGTTATATGATAAATTTAGAGCGGTATCTTCAATTCAAGTTATTTTAGAATTATGTTTCCCTGTTTTAGCTGTTATGGGATTACAGTCATTCTTTAAGGCTAAAGATGAACCAAAATTACAGCAGAAAGCTTTAGTACAGACAGGAGTTTTTGGTTTGGGAGTTCTTGTTATTTTATTAATAGCAAAAAGTTTCTTCCATTTTACAGGAACAAGTGATCAATATTTCTTAGAAAGCTACGGGCCAGGTTTCGTTGATGCTTTAAAGGAAGATAGAATGACTATGTATTATGCAGATTTATTAAGATCTGGATTTTTAATAGTTGTTACTTTTGTGGTGTTGTGGATGTTTATTAAAAACAGATTGTCTCAGACAACAACTTTAGTTATAGTTGGAATTGTAATGATTTTTGACTTATTCTTTGTGGATAAAAAATATGTTTCGGCTGAAGATTTTGTGAGCCCAGTTCAGATTGCGGCGCCATTTCAAGAAACACCTGCAGACAGTCAGATTTTAAAAGACACATCGGTTTACCGTGTATTTGATCTTCAGGGACAATTACAAGGAAGATCTTCTTATTTCCATAAAACTATTGGTGGATATAGTGCTGTAAGACCAAGAAGAATGCAGCAATTGTATGATTATCAAATTGCTAAAAATAATCTTGAAGTGCTTAATATGCTTAATGTTAAGTATGTAATTCAAGTAGATAAAGAAGGAAATCAAATTCCTGCTGTTAATCCAGATGCTAACGGAAATGCTTGGTTTGTGGGTGCAGTAAAACTGGTAAATAAACCAGATGATGTAATGAAAGCGTTGAATACTTTAGACACTAAAAAAGTAGCGGTTTTCAATGTTCACGAGCATGAAAGTAAATTCCAAAACGCAAGATTAAAGAAAGCTTTTGACACAACAGGAACGATTAAGGTTGTTACTTATAAGCCAAATTATATCAAATACAAATCAGAAAATAACGGAGAAGGTTTAGCTGTTTTCTCTGAAATGTATTATAAAAATGGCTGGAACGCTTATATAGACGGTAAATTAACAGATCATTTTCCAGTTGATTATGTTCTAAGAGCAATGGAAGTTCCTGCTGGAAAACACACTATTGAATTTAAATTTGAGCCTCAGATTATCAAAACTGGAGGGACAATTACTTTAATAAGTTCAATTGGAATGCTGTTGCTTTTAGCTGGAGGGATTTATTTTGAAAGTAGAAATTCTAGTAAGAAAAATGAAGTCTAGAATTTCAAAATTCTAAATTTGCACTTTAAAAATAGTAAACTCATTTTCCTTGGAACAAAAAAAACTTTTAATAATTACCTATTATTTCCCACCTGCAGGAGGGCCTGGTGTACAGCGTTGGCTGAAATTTGTAAAATATTTGCCAGAATTTGATGTACAGCCAATAGTTTATGTTCCAGAAAATCCGACTTATCCAATTGTTGATGAAGGATTGGTAAGCGAAATATCAGATAAAGTAATTGTTTTAAAGAATAAAATTTGGGAGCCTTATCAATTGGCTTCCATTTTTTCGAAAAATAAAACCAAGAAAATCAGTTCGGGAATTTTTCCGCAAAAGAAAAAACAAACTTTTTTGGATAAAACATTTCTTTGGGTTCGAGGAAATCTTTTTATTCCAGATGCGCGGGTTTTTTGGGTAAAGCCATCGGTTTCTTATTTAGAAAAATACATTCAAGACAATAATATTGATACGATTGTAACTTCTGGACCGCCACATAGTTTGCACTTAATTGGTTTAGAATTACAGCAAAAATTAAAAGTGAAATGGTTTGCCGATTTCCGTGATCCTTGGACAACAATCGGATATCATAAAGCGCTTCGTTTATCTTCTTATGCAGAAAAAAAGCATAAATATTTAGAACACAAAGTGCTTAATTCGGCAGATGAAATCATTGTAACAAGTAAAACCACTAAAACTGAATTTGAAGCGATTACCAATAAGCCAATTACAGTAATTACAAATGGTTACGATGTTGAAACTGTTGAAAAACAGACTTTAGACACGAAATTTACTTTAGCTCATATTGGTTCTTTCTTATCAGATAGAAACCCGCCATTTTTATGGGAGGTTTTGGTTGAATTACTGAAGGAAGTTCCAGAATTTAAATCTCATTTAGAAATTAAATTAATTGGAGCTGTTAGTCAAGAAGTTCTAGATGCGATAGAAGAAAATCAACTGAAAGAATATTTAAATTTAGTGGGTTACGTTTCTCATAAAGAAGCGGTTGCGCATCAGAGAAAATCTCAAGTTTTACTTTTAATAGAGATTAATTCTGAAGATACGAAAAGTATTATTCCAGGAAAATTGTTCGAATACATGGTTTCAAACCGCCCAATTGTTGCAATTGGACCTCAAGGTTCTGACTTTGCAGCTATTGTGACAGAGACTAATACCGGAGTATTTTTTGATTATTCTGAAAAAGCGAAATTAAAAAGTGTACTTTTGGACTTTTTTAATCAGTTTTTGGAAGGGAAACTGCAATCGCATGGAATTGGCTTACAGCAATATTCTCGAAAAAATCTAACGAAGCAATTAGCACAGCTGATTAGGAAATCATAGATTGTAAAAAATCTAAAATCTAAAATCTAAATTCAGAAATCCAAACATGGGTATTGTCTTAAATCAGTCTTTTAAAAACACTATAATTACATACATTGGTTTTGGTATCGGAGCCATTAATACATTATACCTTTATCCTGTTTTTCTTGGGGCAACATATTATGCTTTAACGAATTATATTACTTCTGCAGCAAATGTAATTATGCCTTTGTTTGCAATTGGAATGCAGAATACACTTGTGAAATTTTATTCGCAGTATAAAACAGAAGAAGAAAGAGAGCAGTTCCTGTCTTTTACAGCTTTATTTCCTGTTATAATGTGTATTCCGTTAGGTCTTATCGGAATCTTTTTTTATGATGATATAACCGATTTTGTTTCTAAAGAAAATCCTGTCGTTCGTGAATTTATGCTTCTTATTCCGTTTATAGGGATTTGTATGGCATATTTTGAAATTTTCTATGCGTGGGCAAGAGTGCATATGCATTCTGTTTTTGGAAACTTTATTAAAGAAGTTGGTTTAAGGTTGCTTTCAACTTTTGCTTTAATCGGATTGTATTTTAACTGGATAAGTTTGGTTGAGTTTGTTTATGTAACAGCGGCTATTTATTTCTTGGCTTTTATTGTAACAATGTTTTATGCTTTTTATATTAAGAAGCCTAATTTTCAGATAACTATACCTGAAAATGTAAAAAGTGTAATGGAATATACTTTTTATATTATTTTGTCTGGTAGCGTTGCCAATTTGCTTTTAGACGGTGACAAATTGATTTTGAATCAGTACATGAAAATTGAAAATATTGCGTATTATTCTGTTGCAACTTATATCGCTTTAGTAATTTCAGTTCCAAGCCGTGCTATGCACCAAATTGTGTATCCAATTACGGCGAGATTAATGCATGAAAATAAACATGACGAATTAAATCAGCTTTATAAAAAAACGTCTATCAATCTTCAGATTGTGGGAGGATTTGTAATGCTATGTATTTTTGTAAATATTGATCAATTGTACGAGTTGGTTCCAAAGGAATATAGCGGGGGAATTTCAGTAGTATTTATGATTGGTCTTTCAAAGTATTTCGATTTGATTTTGGGAAATAATAATGCGATTATTTTCAATACTAAATATTACCGAATGGTATTGTATTTAGGACTAATGTTGGTTGTTTTAACGGTAATTTTGAATATCATTTTTATCCCAATCTTAGGAATTTTTGGTTCTGCGTTTGCAACTCTTCTTTCCATTACTTTATATAGTTTGGCTAAATTGCTTTTTGTGGTTAAAAAACTAGATTTATATCCATTTACAAAACAAACCATTCATTCAATGGTTCTTACTTTTGCATTGTTTTTAGTGTTTTATTTCTGGGAATTTCCATTTTTCCAATTAATAAGCATTGCTTTAAAATCGGTTTTAGTAACTATTTTGTATCTGTATTTGAATTATAAATTCAGAATATCTCCGGATATTAATAATGTTATTGATTCTATTTTCAAGAAACTAGGATTTAAAATTTAATCTGATTTTTGAAGAAAGCTGATATCTCTAGCTAAAATATTCTTTAATTTTTATTAAGCAATCTCCTTTTTTGTCTTGGGTTTTTAATTGCAGAAGCAAATGAAATTCTTTGGAGAGAAAATATTCTTGTTAAATTATTAGCCGTAACTTCCTTTGCTGTGGTTAAGTAATTGAAAATAAGTGATTAAATAATCAATTTTAACAGGTGAATATTTTGTAATTAATTTTATAAAAATTAACTTTATCATGAAAGTTTAGAACTACTTTGAAGAAATTGTAGAATTATCTCTAACAAAATGGATAAATGTAGGTGTTTTTTTATTTTTTTGGATGAAGTAATTTTGCAAGAAATTGCGGAATAAGAAAAGTGTATTGGATTAATTGTAGATTTAAATTAATTATGAAAGACAATCATCTCAGCCAGGAACAAAGCATGCAAGTATTTTCGAACATGATTTCAAACAAAGTTCATAACGGATTTACTTTAGAAGAAAGAAATGATGAATTGCTTTTCGCGGTCTTATCTAAAGGAGGAAAAGTGGTTAATCACAGTTTAAATTTCATGATTTTTTGTTTAACTCTGGGTTTGTGGTCATTTGCTTGGCTCTATCTTACCTTTGAAGCATCAAAACAGAAAAAGATTTTAGTAGCTATAGACGAAGATGGTCTTCCTTTTGAAGAAAAATGTCTTGTAGCTTAAACATTAAAAAAGAAATAAAATAAAAGCCATAAATACAAACTAATCAATTGTATTTATGGCTTAACTATTTTAAAAGGAAGATATATTATAATTTGTCTTTCAAATAAACTCCTGTTACAGATTCTTTTACTTTAACAATATCTTCAGGAGTTCCTGAAGCAAGTAAATGACCTCCGTTTTCACCACCTTCTGGACCTAAATCTAGAATCCAGTCAGCGCATTTTATTAAATCAAGATTATGTTCGATTACAATTATCGAATGTCCTTTTTCGATCAAAGCATCAAATGAAGCTAAAAGCTTTTTAATGTCATGAAAATGTAAACCAGTTGTTGGTTCATCAAAAACAAATAAAGCTTTGTCTTTGGTTGCTCCTTTTACCAAGAAAGAAGCCAATTTAATACGTTGTGCTTCTCCACCAGAAAGCGTAGAAGAAGATTGGCCTAATTGCACATATCCTAAACCAACATCTTGTAAAGGCTGCAATTTTTGAGTTATTTTTGATTGTTTGTTTTTTTCGAAAAAAGCAATAGCATCATCAATTGTCATCGTCAAAATGTCATTGATGTTCTGATTGTCAAAAGTCACTTCTAAAATCTCTTTTTTGAATCGTTTTCCTCCGCAGGTTTCACACGGTAAAGAAACATCGGCCATGAAAACCATTTCGACATTTATAGAGCCTTCTCCTTTACAAGTTTCGCATCGCCCTCCGTCAACATTAAAAGAAAAATGTTTAGCCTGATAACCTCTTATTTTTGATAATTTTTCTTTGGCATACAAATCACGAATATCATCATACGCTTTAATATAAGTTACTGGATTTGATCGAGAACTTCTACCAATCGGATTTTGATCTACATATTCAATATGCTTAATCTGCGAAAAAGAACCGCTAATTTCACTAAATTGTCCCGCTTTTTCAGCTGCACTTTCTAGTTTCTTCTGCATTGCCGGAAACAAGATTTTCTTAATCAAAGTACTTTTTCCACTTCCAGAAACTCCTGTAACAACGGTTAAAACATCAAGAGGAAAAGTAACATTAATGTTTTTTAAGTTGTTTTCGCGTGCACCAATAATATCGATATGATTTTTGAATTTTCTTCGTCTTTTTGGAACAGAAATTTCTAGACCGCCATTTAAATATTTAGACGTAAGCGAATCCGATTTTAAAATTTCGTCATAAGTGCCTTGCGCAACCAATTTTCCTCCAAAAGTACCCGCTTCAGGACCAATATCGATAATCATATCGGCAGCTTTCATAATATCTTCGTCGTGTTCTACTACAATTACAGTATTTCCAAGATCTCGAAGAGAAAGCAATACTTTGATCAATCTTTCTGAATCTTTTGGATGCAGACCAATACTTGGCTCATCTAAAATATACATCGATCCAACTAAACTACTTCCAAGAGATGTAGCAAGATTGATTCGCTGTGATTCTCCACCAGAAAGAGTGGCTGAATTTCTATTTAAAGTAAGATAATCCAAACCAACTTCGGTTAAAAAAGATAAACGATTATTGATTTCGACCATCAAACGTTTAGCAATCTGCTGTTCGTAAATATTTAATTCGATGTTTTTGAAGAAAGTAACCAAATGTTTAATTGGTAAATCAACTAAATCAGAAACTGTTTTTCCGTTGATTTTTACATAAGAAGCTTCTTCACGCAAGCGTTTGCCTTTACAAACATGACATTTTGTTTTACCACGATAACGCGACAGCATTACACGATTTTGAATCTTATAATTTTTTTCTTCTAGTTCTTTGAAGAAGTCATTAAGTCCTTGAAAATACTGATTTCCAGTCCAAATTAAATCTTTCTGTTCATCTGTTAATTGAAAATAGGGTTTGTGAATTGGGAAATCAAATTTAT
>Ga0160502_100445_pt1 | contig 28280 bp, 29 predicted proteins | sample DIDnMG_14_FD_108237 | JGI IMG/M metagenome (GOLD analysis project Ga0160502, IMG submission 108237) | Enriched soil microbial communities from UW Madison campus, WI, USA - DID2933_E24_Xylan MG | ecosystem: Environmental > Terrestrial > Soil > Unclassified | place: USA: Madison, Wisconsin... | reverse complement strand
TAGAGATTTTTTATCTCCGACATAACAAAGGTACTTTGGGTACTCCCTATGCTTTCAACTGATCCCAATTTATTAAACACAAAATCCTGATAATGCTTCATGTCTTTGGCAGAAACCTTCATTAAAAAATCGTAATCACCTGAGATATTATAACATTCAACAACTTCTTCTATTTTCATAATATCACTAACAAACTGATTCCCAATATTACGATCGTGCTGTTTAAGTTTGATATTACAGAAAACGATAAAACCTCTGTTTAGTTTTTCTGCATCCAACAGTGCTATATATTTCTTAATATAACCATTGTTTTCCAATCTTTTGATACGCTCAAAAACAGGCGATGCAGAAAGATTTACCATCTTTGCTAGTTCTTTCACAGTATATTTAGAATTATCGTGAAGTATATTTAATAACTGAAGATCAATATCGTCTATTTGTTCCATAGAATATTTTAGTTTAATTTATTTCGAATACAGAATAAAATTCTTCAAATATAACCAAAAACAACACAAAAATCTTATTTCACAGAAATTAAAAATATAACATACTGCAACGTTTATTTTCACAGCATAAAAATCTAAAATACACTATTTTATAACAGGGAACGTTATACTTGGTGCCCTTTATAGAAAAAAGAAAAGGGCCACATCATAAATAAAATTATACTTCTTTTCGTCGAGCCATACCCTGAGCAATGATGCTGGCGGCAATCAATTGCAAGGCATGGTAAAGCATAAGGGGCAACAATACGATACCGGTGATAGTACTGTGCTGAAAAAGTACTTTTGACATTACGGTGCCGTGTACCAATGACTTTTTAGATCCGCAGAATAAGACAGTAATACGGTCTTCATCTGAAAAACCAAGCAAGCGGCTGAGTAGTCCGACACAAAAGAATACGGCAAAAAACAACGCCATCATCCCTGCAGCGAGTCCAGCAAGTTCAAGGGCACTGAAGCCTTCAAAAAGATGTTCAGAGAATGACTTGCAAAACGACGTGTAAATAATCGTTAGAATAACTGCCTGATCGAAATATTTGAGCAGTTTTTTGTATTTTTCGGCAATGGCGCCGAAACGGGAATTGAGGCTTATACCAATGATGACAGGCAGCAAGACTTGAAGAATTAACTTTATGACGATTTGAGTAACATCAAAATCGCCTGTCGCAGAAGCTATAAACAGCCCAACCCAAAGCGGCGTAACCACTACTCCAATCAAACTGGAAATGCTTGCATTGAAAATGGCTGCGGGAATGTTTCCCTTGGCGATTGAAACCATGACCACGGAAGAGGAAACTGTAGACGGTAATGCTGCCAGAAAAAATACACCCAGCCAAAGCAGCTCGAAGCCGTTATTGACAAACAACGGGCGAAATGCCAAAACAATGAGCGGAAAAAATAAAAAGGTTGTCAACTGGACGACAATGTGCATTTTCCAGTTGGAAAGTCCGGCTTTTAGTTTCTCAACACTTAGCCGTAAGCCATAAAACAAAAAAATCAACGAAACGCCAGCATTGGCAATCTCCTCAAGCGAAACAGGTTCTTTGACCATGCCTGGCTTTGGCAAAAAATAAGCCATCAGAATCATGGTGGCTATCATTAACAGGAAACCGTCGAAACCTGCTTTTTTTAATACTTCAAATAATTTCTTCAATGTGTTTTAAATATTATTCCTCCGTGGAGGCACGGACTCTATTATTAATGTATTGAGACTAGATACCTAGTTCTTTGCGTATAATTTCTGCTCCTGCACTTAAAGCACTTAACTTGCCTCTGGCTACGTTTCGAGACAGCGGGGCCATACCGCAGTTTGTAGAAGGGTAAAGATTTTCTGCATCTACAAATTCAAGAGCTTTACGAAGAGTCGCAGCTACTTCTTCTGGTGTTTCGATAGTGTTAACTGCCACATCAATGGCACCGACCATTACTTTTTTACCACGAACCAATTCCATTAAATTTAAAGGCACATTGGAGTTGTGACATTCTAAAGACACCACATCAATTTTAGATTTTTGAATTTTCGGAAAAATTTCTTCGTATTGTCGCCACTCAGAACCTAATGTTTTTTTCCAATCAGTATTTGCCTGTATTCCATAACCATAGCAAATATGAACCGCAGTTTGGCAGTGTAAACCTTCAATGGCTCTTTCTAATGCTGCCATTCCCCAATCGTTTACTTCATCAAAGAATACATTAAATGCAGGTTCATCAAACTGGATAATATCTACCCCTGCGTCTTGAAGTTCTCTTGCTTCTTCATTGAGTGCTTTCGCAAATTCCCACGCCAATTTTTCCCGGCTTTTATAATGATCGTCGTACAAGGTGTCTACCATTGTCAACGGGCCTGGCAATGCCCATTTTATAGGCTTATTGGTCTGTTTACGTAAAAATTTAGCATCTTCAACAAAAACTGCTTTTTGACGCGCAACCTCACCTACCACCACTGGAACACTCGCGTCATAACGATTACGGATTTTTACTGTTTTACGATTTTCAAAATCTACACCGCTTAAATGCTCGATAAAAGTCGTTACAAAATGTTGGCGTGTCTGCTCTCCGTCACAAATGATATCTAGATCTGCCAATTGCTGTTCCTGTAGCGAAATACGCAAAGCATCCTGTTTCCCTTCAATTAGCTGATCTCCTTCTAATTTCCATGGTGACCAAAGTTTTTCGGGTGGTGCAAGCCAGGCAGGTTTAGGTAAACTTCCAACAATAGAGGTGGGTAATAATAATTTCTTCATAATAGTATAATTTTAATGCGTTGTAATCAATTAAAGGGTAAAATTAGCAGACCATTGTTCCAGGAGACTTTTGTAAGGCTTAATGAAATGCTCTTCTGCATATTTACCCTGTTCAACAGCCAATCGGCTGCGCTCTTCGCGGTCATAATCCACGCGAGTCAATGAATAATCTTCGTGTTTAAGACTAGGTTGATAGATTTTCCCAGCCACTGAATTTGCATTGTAAATTTCAGGGCGATAAATCTTCTGGAAAGTCTCCATCGTACTGATTGAGCTGATTAGTCCAAGATCAGTATAATCAGCAAGCAGATCTCCGGAATGATAAAAAGCCATCGGTGCCACACTATGCGGAGGCATGAAAAAACGAACTTTTAAGCCCATTTTAGAGAAATATTCATCAGTGATAGAATACTGATCCTGCAGATACTCAAAACCCAGAACCGGATGCTGATACTCAGTGCGGGTATAAGTTTTGTTACTCGATACACTTAGACAAATGATAGGTGACATCTTAAAGTGCTCTTTATAAGTGACTGAATTCACAAAGCACTTATAAAGTTTTCCGTGCAAATCACCAAAATTTTCAGGAATAGAAAAATTAGATTTGTTTTTATTGTACTCAATCAATAAAATACTAAAATCATAATCCCGAACATAAGAGGAATAATTATTTCCGGCAACTCCTTCGATTTGCTGGCCAGTCTTACAGTCAATAATATTTGTTTTTAAAACTTCAATCATCGGTAGATCGTTACTACCATTCTTATCATCAATACTCATTGTTACTGTAAGGATTTCAAGTTCCACATGGTAACGATCCGCTTTTGGATTATCCAAATGAGCCAATGCATTGAATCGATTGTTAATCATATTTAAAGCATTGCGTAAGTTTTGCTGGCGATTAGCCCCTCTGGCCAAGTTGGCAAAATTGGTTGTCAAACGCGTTTTACTTGAGGGGTGATAATTTTCATCTAAACACGTGCTTTTTAGCGTGAACACAAAATCATTCTTGATAGTATTCTCGTTATTTTCAATATCCTGCTTTTCGCTTATTCTTAAATCTTCTTGTATGTTCGCTTTCATCTGATGACAAGGTTTAGTTTTTTTACCCTGCAAATTTTAAAACAAAAGATTTAATATCCTATTAAACCAAAAAATACAGTTAATTATTCTTTTTTAATATACTTTTAAAGATTATTAATCTTTTTATAAATACAATAACAAAGGAAAACAGATAATTATTCTTTAGAGAACCAGGATAAGACTGATTTGAAGTTTCCCATAGCAATTAAGGCCTCGAAAAAGAAAACAATATCATTTATATTTGCCAAAAATTAAGATAGACATAGCAATGAATTTGATAGAAAATTTAAAATGGCGCTACGCCACAAAAGCGTACAATAACATTAAAGTAACAGAAGAGAAGATCGATCAGATCTTAGAGGCTATAAATCTTTCAGCATCTTCTTGTGGTCTGCAATCTTATCGTGTTTTTGTTGTAAGCAATCCAGAAATTCAAAAAAAATTAGGTGCTGATTCGTATAATGGACAAATTAGCTCTTGCTCTCATTTGTTGGTTTTTGCTGCATTCAATGATATGACTTCGACTTACATTGACGATTATATGGCAATGACAGAAAAGCAAAGAGGTCTTGATGCTGGTGCCTTATCAGGATTTAGAAATGGATTGCATTCCTATTTTAGCTCTATTAACGCAGAGCAAAAAGCACTTTGGGCGGCCAAACAGGCTTATATTGCACTAGGAACAGCACTTATTGCTGCGGCAGAATTGAAAGTGGATGCCACTCCTATCGAAGGATTTAATGCTTCTATTATCGATGAGGTTTTGGGTTTGAAGGAAAAAGGACTGCATTCCGCAGTTATCCTCGCTTTAGGATACCGTGATTCGGAAAAAGACTATATGGCAGCTACGAAAAAAGTTCGTTTGCCTATAGATGAAATGATAACGAAAGTTTACTAGTAATTCCCGGTCACTGTCTAGGATTATTTTAAATTTTTCTTGAGGTATTTTTCTAAATCTTCGGGACTAATATTGCTTGCCACTATTTTACCTTCGGGGTTAATTAAAAAATTTGACGGGGTAAAAGAAATGTATTTTTTTACAGCTTCGCTATCATCAATACCTCTTTTTTCAATCAAATTTTTCCATTTTAGATCATGTTCTTTCAAGAAATTTTGCCATTGCTGCAAATCTTTATCAACGGAAACTGCTAAAATCTCAAAATTCCTGTCTTTATATACATCATGAATCTTTTCTAATTTAGGAAATGCGGCTATGCAGATACTACAATAGGTTGCCCAAAAGTCTATAAGATACCATTTCCCTTTTAAAGATGCTGTTTTAAATACAGTATTGTTTTCATCCGGCAATTCAAAATCATAGACCATATCGTTTACATGTATATCGTTTTTAGGATACAGTTTTTTTTCTATAAGATAAATAGTGCTTTTTCGTTGATTTTTTTTATCTAATTTACTATATATTTTTTTTAATTGATTCTTATCCAAGGTGCTATCCCAGCACATTCCTTCAATTAAAGTACCCACATAATAATTTTTTGGGTTTTTAACTGCCATTGAGTTTAGTTTTCTGTATAAATTTTGATGCTGATCTTTAGCATATAAATTACTGGCAGCAAATCTTTCGTAATCGTCCTGTATTAGCGCTGTTTTTGTACCCACAATTGAAGTTGTATGAAAAAAAACTACCGTATCTTTATCTTGGACTTCTTCATAAAAAGCTAAGTTGATTTTAATGTTTTTATTTTCGATAAAAAATTCTTTTTTCATTATACAAGGTTTTCCTCTCACCCAGAAAAATACATTTGTCATATAGCCTTTTATATGCCCTTTGAAAGAAAATTTATTATTTTCTACTAAACAACTATCATTTTTATCATCATAAGAAAGATATAAATACCCTTTGTAATTGTTTTTTAAAACACCCTTTAATGTAAAATAATCTGGACTTTTCTTTTGTGCTTGAATTAGATTAATAAAAAAAAATAGGATAATAAGATAGGTTTGCTTTTTCATGGGTTAATCTTCTTGTAATTAGAATAATTATTGAGATTTGAATAAAAACGTTTATAAAACTTATTTTTCACCGTTTCTTAATATACTGTCCCATTTTTGATCAATTGTGTAAAAGATAAGTTATTAAGTAAAACGAAAATACTACAATTTTTATTGATAGCATTTATTCCGTTCTATTAAAAAAATACTCTCGGTTTTTTAACATTTACCTATACAAGACATAAATTTGCTCCCGCTCTCTGAAGTGTTCTTTACGCTGCGCAAATGTCTCTGACTTTGCGCCATTTTAAACAAATGTAATTGAAAACAGAGATGACCTAAACTTAAAAAGTAGGGAGACTTTTATCAGGTTTATAATTTCTAAGGAACAAAAAAAACGCAAAGTCAGAGACATTTGCGCAGATTTCATGAGAACACTTCGGAGAACGAGGATATCTTATTTCAACAATATTCTTTCAGTAATAGCTTTATTTGACGAAGCGTCAATTCCGGTGACTTCGGCATACTTTACATTTGGTAACCAAAAAGAACCTCCTTCAATGCGCACAAATATTTTTTCTACTTGTATTTTTTTCTGATTTACATTTACAAAAACATGGTATTTTTGATCTGAATCTATCTTTTTCAAGATTAATGGTAATTTTTTATACGATACAAATTGAAGCTCAAACTCCTCATTATTAAGAGTTTTGCTTTCTATTCCGTATGCAAATTTGCGTTGTATATAATTAAAATCTTTCTTCTCTCCTTTCTCAGCATATCGAATCCAATATCCTTTTATAGGATCACTTTTGTCTATTTTTCCATTTTCCTGATAGTTTATGGCATAAATAGCAGTGTTTGTATTTGGGTCGCGCTGAATGTAAAACAGCATATTATCTATGTTTTTAGGTGTTGGAAAATTCAATGGCGATGGATTTTTGGATTGTGCCGATAGATTTTCAGAAACTATATTTACTAAGATCGTTATAACGATTAGTGATTTTGTAAAATATTTAGATGATAATTTATTCATAAACGAAATATTTATTTAACCCGTTGGCTCAGTTATTTAAACACACAACAGGCCATTTATATTCTAGTTTGATTCGATTGCTTTCTGCTCTTTCTTTATTTTAAAAACCCAATATTTTATCAATGGGTAATTAAATCCATAAGAAACAAAACTATCCGTGATTAATCTTCCGATTCTGTAATCGATTTGAAATACCTTTTGCAAAATAAGTGTACCAAATGATTTTAAGGAAATGCTTCCCAACACGACCAACGCAAATTTAAAAAGCTGACTATTGATGCAGCTGCTATATCCAGATTGATTTTTAAACACCCAAAATCTATTGATGCTAAAATTGATAATGGCGCCAATGGTTCCTGAGATGAGAATAGAGAAACTAAAATGCAGTTTAAATACTTCTGTGAATAAAATCATTAAACCATAATCGGTTAAGCCTCCTACAAATGCCGCAACTTGTGCTCTTAGAAAAGTAAAAATAGCTTTTTTCTTGAACATTTCAGCCTTGATTTTTATCTTTTAAATCGCCCAGCTTTAGAAGTTTCAAGCTGTCTATGGTATTAATTACAAGTAAAACAATTGTAATTAAGCCAGTCAAATAGGCAATTGATCCGTGAAATAAAACTTCTAGAATTAAAATTAAAGCAATAATAAATCTAAGTTCTGTTGGACCAACAAAGCCAGAATCTATACTGTATTCATTTGTAATTTTGTAGCGTAACTGACTGATAATAATAGACCAGCCATACAATGCGACAAAAGCAAAGGCTACTATTTGCGTGCCATTTTTAGCATAAATGTAGTAGCCAAAGCCTATAAGTACAATACCGATCCAATCGGCAATAATATCTAGTGCAAAACCATACCAGCGGCGCGGAATATTTCTATAATAAGCTAATCTTCCGTCTAAAGAATCACCTAACCAATTTATACCTAACCCGATAATACCCAAAAGTAAATACCAAGTTTCTACATAAGTTCCTAAAACAAAAGCTAAAAAAACGAATCCCGAACCAAGTGTGCCAATTAAAGTCAGCAAGTTTGGCGAAATGAATTTAGGCACTTTTGGAAGCAAAAATACAATCGTTAACTGTTCTGCTCTTTTTAAAATATTAGTTCGCTTACGGTCAGAAAATGTTCTTTGCGCAATTGCACTATAATCTTCGGCCTGTGATTCTTTTCCCATTAGTCCAATATTTGTAAGCCTGATAGTATTGCCAATTCTAGTTTTGCAATTTTTAGTTTGATTTTCCTTTGCTTATTTTTAAAAAAATCTGTGGTACTTTTTAGCTTACCTGATCTAACCAGATAACTAAATGCGATAACAATTAGCATAATTATTTAACAATACCCGCAAAACGTTGATAGAAAACCGTTGGACTGTTTTCATTTTTAGGTGCATATTTTCCTGCTATGATTGGAATATAAATAACCCTTCTTCTGCTTTCTTCGCCACGAACGGATGATTGCGCAACTCTGTGCCACAAACGTCCATCGTGAATGGTTAAATCTCCAGCCTCCGGAATGATAGAAACTTCCTCTGGATCAGCTTGATGATCTAAAAAGTATTTTTTACGGAAAAGCATTTGATAAATACTTTGCTTGTGAGTACCTGGAATGATTTTAAGACCGCCGTTTTCAGGTTTTAAAGTACTTAAGTGAATACCCACATTTAACATTGGGTTTAATTTTCCACCATAAAAAATATCTCTCAAACCATCTGTATGCCAGCCCATTTTAGTAAACTTACTTTCTGGACCATTGATATAATGATTGAAAACCATTCCGTCTTTTTCTTCAGTTCCTAATCTTGCGCCATCGCCTGCCAATGGCAATAAACCATTAAATCTTGGATCAAGTAAAAGTCCGCTTAAGGCTTGATGATGCTGATTGATAAAAGCAAAACGTTGTACAATAGGAGAACCATCTAAATCTTTTCCGAATTTAATAGGAACACCATTTACTTTTTGAAGATTGTTTTCAATCCAATTTTGTTCCACTTGTTTTGAGGCATCAATAATTGATGAAACTGTTTCTGGATTTATAAATTTTTTGAAATGGATAAAGCCATGTTCGTTAAAAAAGGCAATTTGCTCATTAGTTAATTGCTCAGTAAGGGTAAAGGTTTTATAAGAAGATCCCATGATAATATAGATTTAATAAATGAAATAATAGTGTTTGTAATTTTATCTAAAAGACTGCAACAACAGCAACAACAATACATTAGCATGTTTTTGTGCATTCGACCTTTAGGAAAATTAAACATATTTTTTCTTTTATCTGACATACTCTATAGAATTAGTAGAATTTAATACAAACATAATATATATTTTCTCTTTTGCAAAAAATATTTTTTATTTTTTTTCGAAAAAAATTAAATTTTGTAAATCCCTGCTGCCGTTTTTTCGATAAAAGCCTTTGGTAGTATACGATTGGCGTACACCGAAATGATATTTGTAAAACCTGGAATAACTTCCGATTTTTTGCTGAACATGGCTTTTAAAGCCATTTTTGCCACTTCATCTGGCTGCATATTAAACTTTTCAGCCATTTTGTTTAAAGCACTTAAACCGGCTCTTGCAGCAAAACCAGTATCAACTGGACCTGGACTAAAACAAGTTACTGAAATTGAAGTTTGGGCAAGTTCAAAACGCAAGGCACGCGTAAATGATAAAACAAAAGCCTTTGTAGCCGAATAAACTGCTAACGTAGGTACAGCTTGGTAAGCAGCGGTACTCGATATATTTAAAATGTAAGCTTGTTTTTCTTGTGAAAGTATAGGCACTAATAAATGAGAAAGTTCTACCACTACATTCATGTTAAGCTGCATCATGCCAAGCTGATCGCTTAGAGCGGACTTGCTAAAATCGCCCCACAAACCATAACCTGCATTATTAACTAGAATTCCAACTGGATAGTTATTGATTTTTATCCAATCGGTTACTTTTTGCGATGCGCCATTTGTCGAAAGATCAATCGATAAAATAAAAGCTTTGATGCCGTATTTAGCTTCAAGATCATTAGATAATACGTTTAATTCTTCTTCACTTCTTGCCACAAGCAATAATGAATAGCCTTGTTTAGCCAATTCATAAGCAATAGATTTTCCAATGCCTTTGCTGGCGCCAGTTATTAACGCATACGGTTTCGTTTTTTCGCTCATTTTATCCATTTAAATTACCCAAATATAAAAATTAATTGTAAACTGTTGGATAGACAATGTACATAATGGCTACCCCTAACCCTATCCGCTCGGACTTATTGCACCAAGTATGCCTACAAGATATACAAACCGATTTCGAATAAATTCAAAAAATCAATCGTACTTAAATCATTGAAAACATTATAGTTAAAAAATATACTATTTTTATAGTAACATATAATTGAAGTTTATGAAATTGGAAGAAGAAAAAAATCAAGAAAAAAATGCACTCCAAAAAGCTCAAATAAAGCCTTTTCTCACAGTGAATAACGGATTAAAAGCGGTTAAATTTTACACTGACGCTTTTGGTGCTGTTGAATCTAAAAGATTTGAAGTTGATAACAACAAAATATCTTCTGTATTGCAAATTGAAGGCGCTGAATTTTATCTTAGTGACGAAACACCCTGTAGTGGCAGTGAAAATCCAGCTTTTAGCGACCTAATCAGAATAATTTTGGAAACTAAAAATGCAGACAAAATATTTGAAAATGCACTTAAATTTGGTGCAATACAGATTTGCCCCATGGTAACCGAAGAAGACTGGAGAATTGGAAAGTTAAAAGATCCATTTGGGCATATATGGGAGATTGGCTATGAATTATGAGAAAATAATATCAATTGAAAATACTACCAAAAATGAGTTAAAGAAAAGTTATAATTCAAACAATTGCATTTAAATGAATATTTTTTCATTTAACTTTACTATATGAGACCTTTAGACCCAGATAAAAGAGAGAAAATTTTGAATTCTGTATATGTGCTTACAGGCAGACAGGGATTAGCAAGCGTAACTATTTCTGGCATAAGCAAAACGGCCGGAGTTGCTGCAGGAACCCTATATATCTACTTTAAAAACAAAGAAGAGGTTGTGCAATTGGCCTATGCCGCTGTAGAGGATAAAATGACACGGGCCATGTATCGGGACTTTGACATTAATTTACCTGTAAGGCAATCACTTAAGCAGATTTACATTAATATGCTTAACTACAGGCTAAACCATTATGATGAAACTGTATTTATCGACCAGTACCAACAGTCCGGTTACATACAGCTCAATTTCTCCAAACAACTGGCCGAGTATGAAAAACAGAACAAACCTCTTTATGATCTTTTAGAAAAAGGACAGCGGGAAGGAATTATAAAAGCACTAGATGCGATTATACTTATCAGCTTTTTTGATGGTGCGGTGCGTTCCTGCTCTACAGGCATCATACAAAAGTTATTCCCATTAAGCCAGCAGCTTATCGATGACTGCTTTGATTTGGTATGGAGAGGTATAAGCTAATAATTTTAAATTTTAAATGAATATTTTTTCAGTTAACCTATTTTAATAATATATATCATGAGCATTTTTAAAGACAAAACAATTATCATTACTGGAGCAGCTATGGGGCTCGGACTAGCAGCAAGTAAAGCGGTAGCATTAAAAGGAGCCAATCTATCAATTGTAGATTACAATGCCGAAGCTCTCGAAAAAGCAAAAGCAGAAATCCATTCTGTTGCTCCAACTGCAAAAATTATAACTATAGTCGCTGACGTTTCAGACGAACAAGCTGTCAAAAATTATGTAGATAAAACAGTTGAAGAGTTTGGCCGTATCGATGGATTCTACAATAATGCAGGTATCGAAGGAAAACAGGCATCAATAGTGGATTATGACATCAATATATTTAAAAAAGTAATTGACATCAATCTTATGGGTGTATATTACGGCCTAAAATATGTGATCCCAGTAATGCAGAAAAACGGCGGAGGAAAAATTGTAAACGTAGCTTCTGTAGGAGGAATCAGAGGGGTTATTAATCAGATGCCTTATGTAGCAAGTAAACATGCCGTTTCAGGTATGACCAAAAATGCAGCAATAGAATACGGTAAAGATGGAATTTATACCAACGCAATCGCGCCTGGAGCTATCCTTACCCCAATGGTGGCAGAAGCTTTCAAACAGGTAAACCCATCCGACCCTAAAGCTGCTGAAACAACATACGCACAAAGAAACCCTACAAGGAGGTTGGGTAAACCTGAAGATGTAGGTAACCTTGTTGCATTTCTCCTTAGCGATGAATGCCAATATGTAAATGGACAGACCATTGCTATTGATGGAGGGGAATCAAACCTGTATGGTAATTCTTAAATCAAGACATTTTTATTTAGAAACGGATTACGGCATAGCCTGTAATCCGTTTTACACCATTCTTATTTAGCTCCATTCTGGAAACTGTGTTTTATTTAAATCCAATTTTTCAATCGCTTTCATTTCAGCATCATTAAGCTTGAAATCAAATATATTAAGGTTTTCTACAATATGTGCTTTTTGTGAAGATCTCGGAATACTAACAATACCACGCTGATAATGCCATCTCAAACTTACCTGTGCTGTAGTCTTGCCGTGCTTTTTGGCAATCTGGGTTAATACTTCATTTGTAAAAAGACCATTTCGTCCCTCCGCAAAAGGCGCCCACGCCTCCATCTGGATATTATGCTGTTTTAAAACATTGTAATCATTGGACTGTTGAAAATAGGCATGAGTTTCAATCTGATTCACTGCAGGTTTTACCTCAGCATAAGATAAAAGATCTTTCAATTGCTCTGGGCTAAAGTTACTTATGCCAATAGCTTTGATTTTTCCAGCTTTGTAAAGCTCTTCCATTGCTTTCCATGATCCTTTTACATCACCTCTTGGACGATGTATTAGGTAAAGATCAAGATATTCAAGCCCTAGTTTTGTTAGCGTTTCTTCAAATCCTTTTTTAGCATTTTCATAACCAGCATCATCGACCCAAAGTTTTGAAGTAACAAAAAGCTGCTTTCTATCAATTCCGCTTTGTTTTATTGCTTTCCCTACTTCTACTTCATTTCCGTATACTTTTGCGGTGTCAATAAGGCGGTAACCTGCAGCTATTGCCTCGACTACAGATTTCTGGCATACATCACCGCTTAGTCCGTACGTTCCAAATCCGAGTATGGGCATTTTTAAACCATTATTTAGCTTAACATCTGGAATGCCTTTAGCAACTTTATCCGTCAAGACATTTCCAAATAGATCAGGCATGCCAAACATTCCAAGATAAATTCCTGCTGCGGCAAGTTTTACGCTACTTTGCAAAAATCTGCGTCGGTTTATTTCATTTTTCTGGTTTTGAGAATTCATGCTTTTTGGTCAAATTAATTAGTAATAGTATATTGTTTTTTGATTATTCTAATTTTACAAATGCTTCATTATCAAATTTTAATGTTAACATTCTAAAAATCCAAGAATAATTTTGGCTGTTAAATATACTAAATTATCAATATCAAATTGCTTTCACTTTATTCGGTTACAGAATCAACCAGAATCTTTTTCTTGGTTTTCTCGACTCCCCTTTCTCTTATTAATTCTACTGCATCGAGCATTTTGGTTAAATGAATATAAGGCGTCATCAAGTCAGGATCTGGATCTGCGGCATGAGGCGACAATGAAAACTCTAGAACTTGATATAGAAATAATTCAAATTCTTGGAGCGTTTTTTCATTAAATGCATTTTGAAATACTATAAAAGGATTATCGTATTCTTCTTTAGTTAGAGAAGAAAGATGAAAAGCCTTTTCTTGTGGCAAAGATTCTTTTACGTTCCATTTTTTGCTTTTCTCTTTTAAACAGTAACAAACTCTGAGGAATGATTTGAGAACCGAATACAAAATAAAAACATCTGAAGGATTCTCCTGTTTGTAGACTTTTGTTTTATAGCAGTAAATTACCGCTTCGCTTAAAATTTGTTTGTAATAATCGAGATGTGCATAGGCAAAAAAGGCATTAATTACCTTAAATGGATTTCCTTCAATATTTCCTGCCCAAAAGCTGGTTTCGAAGGACATTTTATTCTTTTTCATAGTCAATAGATTTAATTCATGTAGCGAAATTCTTCTATTTTAAAAGGATAAACTATTCGAAAACTAGATATAATATTCTGACAAAAAAGGTTCTTTTTTGCGATATTTTTTTATCTTTGAATCTCATGATTTTTAGCCAAATGGCTTTATCTTTGATCTTTTAGAAAACCAATATTCATTATGGAACAGAAAATACATCAGGGAAGAAACGTAAAACGTTTTAGAGAAATGCTTAACATAAAGCAGGAAGCTTTAGCTTATGATCTGGGAGAAGACTGGAACCAAAAGAAAATTTCTATGCTGGAGCAGAAAGATGTAATTGAAGACAGTTTGCTAAAACAAATTTCAGCTGTATTGAAAATTCCTGTTGAGGCTTTTCAGAATTTTGATGAGGAACAAGCGATAAATATTATTTCTAATACTTTTTCTGATTTTAAAGATGGTGCTTCGGCAATTAATATTCAACCAACTTTTAATCCTATTAAAGAGGTTTTAAAACTTCATGAAGAAAAAATTGCTTTGTACGAGCGTATGTTGAAGGAGAAAGATGAGATGATGGTGAGGTTGGAGAAATTGATTGGAAAATAATTTATAAATATATATTGATTTTGGAAAGAGACTTTTTTAGTCTCTTTTTATATTTTAAGTGCACCTAACATTTAAATAAGTAAACAAATACATTTAATTATTTTTCAAAATATGTTATTTTTTAAATATTAATTCCTTGATTAGACGGCCTTCGGTAAAAGCATCACTTCTTATTATTAACTCAGCTTTTATTTCGTTAACGTCTCCTAAAACAAGCAAATATTTACAGAAAATATCTGATTCAAATGAATTTTGAGCTAAATTAATAGCCACTCCTTTTTTAAATCTATTCCTAGAAATCAATATAAAACTATCATTTTCTTCCAAATGAATGTTTAAATTCATCATTTGTGGTTGCATAATTTCATAATCAACTCCAAATCCACGAACTGGCTTTTCTCGATTTTTTATTATTTTTTTTACTAATTCATCTTCCGAAATTAATGTAACGTTTTCACTTTGGAAAACTTTCATTTCGACATCAAATTCGATTGATTTATTCGATTGATTCTCTATTCTAATGTCTAAATATTTTACGTTAAAATTTATAATTTCTTCATTGTCACTTGTGCCAAAATAGCTTTCAATAACTAAATCATTTTTTCTGTCTTTTTCTGCAAATCTATTTTTATAAATACTCTCAAAATCAGCTCTTTCAAGTTTTCTTGAGGAAGCCCCTAATCTTATAAAACCATCTCCAACTTTGTATTCAGTATTATTTGTAATTGGATTTTGTAAGTTCTTTTTAAATAAATACGGTCTGTTTTTATTATCGAAGATTCTAAAATACGCGATTTTTATTCCGTCATACATTACTGATTTATACTCAAAATTTATTTTGGGCTCAATATTTTCAACTAAAAACTGCTGGTATTTGGCTTCATCTGTCAAATTTTCTATTTCGAAGAATGAATCTGCAACTCCATTTACTTCTTTTACACCAATTAAAATGTATTTATCTGCATCAGAATGATGGTTTGCAAATGCAGAAATATCTTTTAAGATTTCATACTTTTTTTCTACTCTTCCTAAAGAATATTCTTCTTTCTTAAAATCTAAATTTGCACCTTCTGAATCGTATTTTATTATCTGTTCTAAAACTGAATTCATTTTTATATCTATATTTTATTCATTTCAACACTTACTAATTTGTAAAGTAGCCTGATCGCGCGGATTTGTAATCCGTGCCTCCAAAGTATAGCTTAATAGATTTAAAAAACAGAAAATCTAGTTTTCAACTATATACTTACATCAATTTTTATTAATGTAGAAACGGGCGCACGAATTTCAAACCTGCGCTATTGTTGTATTCTATAATAAATTTACTTTTCTAGTAAGATTAACTGTGGTGAAATATTCACACCAGTTGCTCCCATGTTTTTTAGAATCTCATCTATTTTACTGATAATCTTACCATAATTATCGACATCAAAATCTCCATTTATATTTAAATTACTTCTTATAGCATCACCAGTTATACCAATAACTTTTAATTTATATTGAACATCTGCATCTTTGTATGTTACAGCGGCAGCTATATTTGGCAATGAACTAATATTTGCTGAATTTTTTTTAGACTTAACATCTAAACTTAAATCTACACCGCAACCGTAAATAACTTCTTCTTCTTTACCATTTACTAAACATTTCTGTTTTTTGTACTGCAAGAACTTGTAATTTAAATTAGTTTTAGAAGAACTTTTATCAACTGATGCAAAAATTATTTTGCCATTAATATCTAAGGCATATTTTGTCGAACTAAAAAAAACTTCATAACCTCCATCTAAATCATTTAATGTTTTAGGCTTATCACAGTCAAAATTAGTTGCATCTATTGAATTATCATCTTTAACTTTAATTGGCGTACTACTACCTACTAATGCATGAGAAGCTAAATTTGAAATATTAGTTTTAAAATTTTCAACTAATACTAATTTAAACTTTGCTTCTGCATCAAATTTTGCCTTAGCATCCGCAGCCAACATCATCTTTAGCGCTTCTGCATCAGCTTTCTGTTTTGCATTTTCAGCATTTTTCATAGCTATGGCTTCTGCTTTCGCTCTTTCCTCAGCTTGTAAATCCGTATTGTTCTGACTATGTGCAATCGATAAAAATAGCACACAAATAAGTAAGTAATTTTTTCTCATGTTGATTGATTTATATTAAATGCTAAATATAAGAAAAATAGCATAACTACATAAATCCCAACTTGAAACGGTTAAAATTAATCAGTTACTAAACCAATCACACGAATTTGTAATCCGTTCCTTGTCCGCAAAGTATATTAACAAATTTAAAAAAGGAAATTCGGTTTTATTAATATCGAAAAGGGAACGAAAAGAATTTTCCTGCTACAATCTTACATATCCGAGTGACCTGATTAAATCAATGAACTCTAACAATTCTTGATTCAGGAAAATCGATATCAAGATATTCCCTCATAATGCCAGTAATAATATCAATACGAGTTCCAATAATTAGATCTCTATTTTTAACTGGCCAATCAGTCATTATTGCTGTTAATTTAGGTTTTATAATTCCCGTAAATAAATCTAGGGGATCGGTAAACCATAAACCACATCCACTAATACCATGTAACTCAGGGCCAGTTCCAAAAATATTTTTTTTGTGATTAAAAGAAAGCTTTCTATTATATGATGTAGCAACATTAACAGCTGGATTTCTATTAAGCTTTGAATATTCCTCGTTCTTTTTAGGAGTAGTAAAATGAAAAAAGGAATTAGTGTCGAAAATATCGGTGTTCCAGGAAATTTTTGACTTTGTAGAAGGATAACCCAGAAAAGTATAATATTCCTCATTTTGGAATATATGATTAATAGCTAAATCGTCAGCCTGCAAAAAATTATAAGACCGCAAAAGATGTGGAATGCATTGGTCATCTAGCTTCATAACACCTATATCAATTGTATCTTTATCTCTATTTGCTGAATTGTGATTGTAAGTTGTTCCTCCAGGCGTAATTACCTCATAATCTCTTGATAGAGGAATAAATAATTCTCTATAGTTATCAAAAACATGAGCGGCTGAAATAAGAAAATAGTGATCTTGAATCTGAATAAACACGCCTGTTCCATAAACTTTATATTTAGAGTGATCTGTCAAGAGCATACATGTATAGCTCTTTATTAAATTCAAACTTGATAATTGTAACGATTTATATTTCTCAAATAATGTTTCCATATAATAATATCATTATACATTTAATTTCCTAAATTAAAAATAATTAACCTTAAATAAAATAGATATTAAAAAACATTCATTGCTGTATAAAATGCTCTTATATAAAAAAAACACGCAAAGTCAGAGACATTTCCACAACTTTTAAATTAAACTCTTCGGGTGCTAGTTCAATTACCTTAGAATATGGAAAACCGTAATATGAAACCAACACTAAAATATAAATTTGACTTTTAACCTTAAATTATTTAGTTATGGCAGCATTACATGAGATCAGATGTATAAACAAATCTGATAGAACAAATATTCATGAACGAATAGTGAATATCGGCGGTATTAATGACGACGGTAGCCGTTGGAGAATCAGTCAGTCAGAAGCAATTTCAGCTATTGAATCTAACAAATGGAACTTTTATGTAGGACAAGGAAATAACAGAGTTAATGTTGTAATTGCAATTAGTTCTGCGGGATATAAATATTTAAAAACCGCAAATGATAGTACTACAAGCAATAATTTACTTAGTTTGCCTGAATGTCCATTGTAATTTACAAAAAAAAGCAAGCTACTTAATTGTAGCTTGCTTTTTCTTTTATTAATAAATTTGCCAAATTTTATACATGAACAATGTCATAAAACTTACCTATTCTTTCGCTTTAAAAACCTTATAAAACACAAAAAGAATCCCCAACCAAATCGGAATTAATTCTACAGATATCTTCATATTCGTGATCCACATGATGGATAAAATACCCAATAAGAATACGAAACAAATGTAATTGCTTACGGGATAAAATATAGAAGCAAACTTCGTTTTGGTGTTTTCCTTGTCTTTGGCACGTCTAAATTGCAGATGCGTGTACGAAATCATAACCCAGTTAATCACTAAGCAAGACACTACTAAAGACATTAAAATACTAAAAGCTTCTTCTGGAATTACTTTATTGATTAAAATACAAATCGCAGCAAAGCAGGAAGAAATTAAAATGGCATTAACTGGAACTGATTGTTTGTTTAGCTTCTTTAAAAATTGAGGAGCACTTCCTTGATCTGCTAAACCAAATAACATTCGCGAGTTACTGTAAACACTACTGTTGTATACTGATAAAGCAGCAGTTAATACAATTAAATTAAGCACATTAGCAATAAGGCTTGTAAAAAATATTTTGCGTCCAAAAAGCTCAAATTCCATTCCGTTTAAGTTTTGAAAAACCATCACAAACGGACTGCTGTCTGTCGTAATTTGTCTCCAAGGCGACAAAGCAAATAAAATGACCAATGCACCAACATAAAAAATTAGAATTCTATAAATAACCTGATTGGTTGCTTTTGGAATGTTTTTTTCTGGATTTTCGGCTTCAGCAGCGGTAATTCCAATTAGTTCTAAACCGCCAAAAGAGAACATAATCAAAGCCATTGCTGACAATAAACCTTGAAAATCTCCAGTTGCCGTTTTTTCGAAGAAACCTTTTGGAAAAAAACCTCCATCGTTATACAAATTATGAATTGTAGCGTGCTCTCCTCCTGTTCCGCTTATTAGCAAATAAGCACCAAAAAGAATCATGGCAATAATTGCCACAACTTTTATAATTGAAAACCAAAATTCTGTTTCTCCGTATACTTTTACAGAGGCAAAATTTAAAGCATTAATAACCAGAAAGAAAAATAAACTGGATGCCCAAAGCGGAATTTCGGGCCACCAAAACTGCACATAAACCCCAATGGCTGTAAGTTCGGCCATACTAACGAGAATATACAAAATCCAATAATTCCAACCTGATGCAAAACCTGCAAATGAACCACAATACTTATAAGCAAAATAGCTAAAGCTTCCTGAAACAGGTTCTTCGACAACCATTTCGCCGAGCTGTCTCATAATAAAAAAAGCGATAATTCCGGCAATAGCATATCCTAAAATAACAGATGGCCCTGCTAATACGGCCGCTGGACCAATGCCAAGGAAAAGACCTGTTCCTATAGATCCGCCTAAGGCAATTAACTGAATGTGTCGGTTAGTTAGTCCACGTTTAAGCTGATTCTCTTCTACAGCATCATGATTATTTTTCACAGATTATGTTTTAAGGTATTTAAATGTATTCAGAAATGTATAAAAAGCGAAGATAAGTTAAAAAAGGAATCGTACAAAGCTTCTTTCTTTCGCATCTGTGAGAATTAGATATAAATAGCTAAGTTTTGCCCATTTGCAGCACAATTTTAAAACAGAAAAGTCCATCCGCGTGCGAATGAACTTTCCAATAATTTATTAAAACAATAATCTATTTATTATCTCCCTGGGCCTGTACTGCCTCCTATTTTTGTAACCATAGACGTCAGCGTAAAACTTGAGGATAATGTAGGATTGCTAAAAGTTCCTCCTAAATATAATCCATTAAACTCCGTTGCATTACTAACGCTAGAAACCGTTACCAATTTATAAGTTTTGCCCGAACTGAATGCACTGCCAGACAATAGTAAAGTCGTAAAACTAGCAGGCGATTTAAATGTCATTACCTCTGCATTATCACTATTGAGTACGCTATATATAGTACCAGAATTTCCACCGTCTAGTATAGCAGAAGCCTGTGTAGATACGCTTGCCGTTGGTGAGCTGGTTGCTCCTCCGGCACCAATTAGCAATCCGCCTGTAATTTTAAATGTATTACTATCGCAATCAAAACCTTCTTCAGGGCTTTTAGCTCCTATTGCAAAGATTTTTCCGCCCGTTACAGTAAGCGTACCATTAGAATCAATTCCGTCATTTGTTGTACTGTATGCAACAATAGTTCCTCCATTAATGTAAATTGCATCTCCAGCATTGATTGCGTCATCAATAGCTTTGATATAGATTTCTCCGTCATTGATTGTCAAGGTGCTTTTACTCTCAATTCCTTCTCCTCCTTCACCTGTTGTAGTAACATTAATAGTACCGCCATTAATTACAACATAAGGATCAATTGTGTCATCGGTATCGTATGAAGCTACTATTCCGTCATCAGCAACAGTAGCAGTGATTGTTCCATCATTGATGATAATATGTCCTTCTTCGGCTTCGATACCATCGCTAGACGCATTAATGTTCAAAGTACCACCGTCGATATAAATCGCATCGTTTGCATGAATACCATCAGAAGAAGCTTTTGTTATATTAATTGTACCGCTTTGCACACGTATGTAGTCATCTGATACAATAGCATGTTTATTGTTCCCTACAATATTCAAAGTTCCGCTGCCTGAAAAAATAAGTTGGCCTTCGCTAAAAAAAGTTCCCTTTTGGTCTTCTGTAGAGGTAGCATAAGTTGTTCCATCTTCTAATGTATTTGTTCCGCTAACAACAATAAAAGCGCGTTTACCAGACTGAATATTTATTGCTGGTCCGTCATTATTCTTGATAGAAACGTCACTTAGCGTAAGCTTATATTTTTTATCGCTGTAGATTTTAAGCATTCCATCTGTAGTGCTTCCAATTACTTCATAAGCTACTTCAGCAACTGAAGAAGTAACGGTAACATCTGCACCAGAAATGGCAATTGTAACTCCGGCAACTTCATTTTCTGCCGTCGCACTTGTACCATTAAATATTATTTTTACTGTAGATGAAAACGTAGAATTAGCAAGTATATCATCCTCGTTTGCTCCAGTTTCTGAAGAGCCTTCCGCAGTTCCTTTTGCTGCAGTTGCACTTATTGTAATTGGATCATCTGTTGCGACAGTATCATCATCATCCGAATCGTTATCTTTTGAACAAGATATTGTAAAAACTCCTAAAAATAGACAGGAATAGAAATAGGTTTTGGCTTTCATGTTATTGGGTATTTATAAAATTAATAATTGTGAAATGAAAATCTAAACAAGAATTGTGGTGAAAATTTTCAATGCAGTTTAAGAATCGATAACAATAATAAAGTCTAATGTGCTTATTTAGTAATTAGTAACAAAAATCTAAATTAGATTAAATTGGAAATAGGGCAAAATAAAATATATCAATGGAAGTATTCTCTAGACAGATTTAGCAACTATGTCGACTTTAGCTTTATATTCTTTTTGAAAAACAGCAAGACACGTCACTAAATAAAGGCTTTAGAGAAATCTAGAGCTTTTTTCGTTTATAATTTTCTTGGTTTTAAAAGACTAAAAACAAACAACAACTATTTAAAAACCAGTATTTTAACTAGATAAAAAAGGGGAAAATCACCCTTTTCTGGTACCCTTACATTTATCTAATTTAGTCAAATCTTAATAGCCTTGTTTTAAATCAGTTTAAAGCACAGTCAGAAGCCCTATTTCAAATTACAATCTTCGCCCTACACCTTATTCCTTTCCATAAAATTTCATTTAGTATTTATAATAAATTTTGTCAAAAGATGATTTTTGAAGTAATACAAATAATTTCAGAACAAGTAAATAACTATCTCGAGGAAGTTGGGTTAGAAAAATCTGTTGTACCAGAAAATATTGCTTTTCTAGAGTCTCGCAATGAAGATTCAGATTCAACCTCTATAAAAGATTCTGTTGTACTTACACTAATCAATTTAGCCGAAGAAGCTACTTTAAAAAACTTCCCAAACCATACTATTGATAATACAAAAACAATTTATAAAAACGGCATCATCAATTTAAATCTTTATATCCTTTTTAGTGCCAATAGAGACATATATGTAAACTCCCTTATGGACATTTCAAAAATTATTGAATTCTTTCAGGGAAAAAAACTTTTTACCCAAGCCAATACTATTTATAACCGAAACAGCAGTGCTATGAGCAATGTAGACAACTTTAGATTTACGGTTGAACTCTACACGCCCACTTTTGAAGAATTAAATTATATCTGGGGAACACTAGGCGGAAAACAGCTTCCATCGGCTTTATACAAATTGAGCATGATCCAAATTGAACGCAATATTACACAGGCAGAAGGACAGCTTATTGGCGAATTCACAGGAGTAACTAAACGAAAAGAACAGTCATGAGTTATTCTTCTACATACGGATTGTTGTTTCAAGTAACGCTTCTTCATAATTATTTTTTGAATAACGGAGAAGAAACTTTTGCAAGTATGCCAGATGATAAAAAAGAAAAAATGCTGCAACAATTCAGTACAGATGCATTTATAGCTGTAACGCCAACTTTAGAAACCAATACGGTACTTAAAAACTACAAAATGGTATTCAAAAAAACCAAAACAGGTTTCGGCGTATATATTAAATTGAAAGATGAATCAGATCCTTTTATAAAAGTCCCAGCCGATTTAAACCTAACGTTTTTAATTAAAATTAATGATTATCAATTTGAAAATTATACTAATCTTGATTTTGCTCTTACTCGAGTATATCTTTTCAGTAATGTAAAACCATTAACTGAACCCGTTTCATTCAAATATCTTCCAAAAATAAGCGACAACAAACTTATTTCAAACGCCTATTTAGTATCTGAAAAAACAACTGCCGATTTAATCTCAACATTGGAGTCGTCAGAACAGCAAAATGTTTTTGGAGTTATTTCTCTTACGGCTAAAGGCGACAACAGCTCCGAAAATATTATAGACGATTCGGATAAAATGTTAAGTCCAAATTTTAAAATTCATTTTGATAATCGGAAAACGCTTTGGAAATACATCAACCGTAAAGCAGGAACCGAAATTAAAACCAAGACTGCAAAACCATTAACGCGATCTGGTTTTATAGAGATTGACCCTGTTAACGATTTGGACCCTTCTCAACCTGCAGAAAGTCAATATCCAAATCCATCTGTAAAATCAATAACAAAAATCAATAGTGATTACTATTCGGAAATATTTATTTAATAATTAAAAAACAAATCAATTATGGCAACAACTTACAAAACGCCTGTAGTATATGTTGAGGAAATCGTAAAGTTCCCTCCTTCTGTTGCCCAGGTAGAAACAGCGATTCCAGCTTTTATTGGCTATACTGAAAAAGCCACGAATAAGATTAATGGTGATTTGAAATTAAAACCAACAAGGATAACCTCTCTTTTAGAATACGAACGCTTTTTTGGCTTTGCAAAACCAGAAACAACAATTAGTGTTACCATTAATGATGTAGTTGATAATGGTACGACAACAAGATCTCTTATTGTAAACCAACCGTCTAGCAGACAGCCTTTCTTGATGTATTATTCAATGCAATTGTTCTTTGCAAATGGTGGCGGACCTTGTTACATTATATCCGTAGGCCGTTATGGCGATGATTTGGATGATGCTGACACAAAAGTAACCTCTATAAATGATAGTGGCGAATTAAAAAAAGGTTTGCTAGAATTAGAAAAAGTAGATGAACCTACACTTATTCTTTTCCCAGATGCTACACAAGTAACTGGCATTAATGCAACTGATTTTTATGGTTTGTATAATGATGCCTTGAACCAATGTAGAAAACTGCAAGATCGATTTACACTTATTGACACACTTAGCTACGATGCTTCTAGCCCAACAGATACAAACATTGATGATTTGAGAGGAGTTATTAGTTCAGAGAAAGATACTTTAAAGTATGGAGCTGCTTATTATCCGCATTTAGAGACTATTCTAGATTACAGATACAATGCAAGTGAAATCATGATTAAGCATTTTTCCTCACCTACGCCTAATGCAATGTCAACTGTATTGAGCGATTTAGCGGGTTCAAAAAATGCAATTGTGCCATTAATCAACAAATTAAAAACAGTTCCGGGAACAAATGATAATCTGACAGGAAGTATAGCTGAAGTTTTGAAATTTATTGAATCAGCAGCCGGCTTTAATAATGCAGCAGCAACTGCCGCAGCAGAAGCAGTCATTACTGGAGGAGGAACACAAGCAGATGCCGATGCCGCAGCTGCCGCAGCAGGAACTTTTACGGTGGCAAGAAACAATGACTTTATACTCTTATTCGAAACTTTGAATAAAGATCTCGCCAATCTTATAGGAGAAAAAGAAAAAATTAAAAAAGCAGCATTAGCCGCAATAGCTTCTGATGAAGAAGACCAACCAACCAGAGACGCTATTACGGCTGCTTTAAAAACTCTCACTGATCCTTTTGAATTGGATGATAAAATTGAAAGCGTTAAAACCAATTTGGCTGATTTATTAGGGAAAGCAAAAACAGCAAATAACAAAGTAAAAATAACCGCAAATATTAAAGGAGCGCCAGGTGTTCCAACGGTACTATCTGAAATTTCAAAAATTTTGAATTTCACATCGCCAGCTTCTATTCTTGACTTGCCGGCAGCTATCACTTTTGATGTTGATCTTTTTGCATCTATTGTAGCTAATATTGATACAATTACTGCTGCTGTAACAACCGCAAAACCAAATGATACAAATAACGGCGCCATGAATGGCCGCTTTTTAGCAGATATTACAGAGCTTGATAATGTTACTTACAATAAAATACTTTCCGAAATATCTAATCTATCCATAACGCTGCCACCAAGTTCTGCCATAGCAGGAATTTATGCAAGAGTTGATAGTGATCGCGGTGTATGGAAAGCACCAGCAAATGTTAGTTTAAACTATGTCATTGCTCCTACGGTAAAAATCACTAATAATATACAAGACGGATTGAATATTGATACAGTTGCAGGTAAATCTATCAACGCTATCAGAACATTTACCGGCAAAGGTACTTTGGTTTGGGGATCAAGAACCTTAGCCGGTAATGATAGCGAATGGCGTTATGTGCCGGTTCGCCGCTTCTTTAACATGGCCGAAGAATCCATTAAAAAAGCAACCGAGCAGTTTGTTTTTGAACCTAACGATGCCAATACTTGGATAAGAGTAAGGGCTATGATTGAGAATTTCTTAATTCTTCAATGGAGAGCTGGAGCTTTGGCTGGAGCCAAACCTGAACAAGCATTCTACGTAAGAATCGGATTGGGACAAACCATGTCTGCTATGGATATTTTAGACGGTAAAATGATAATCGAAATTGGTATGGCAGTAGTTCGTCCAGCTGAGTTTATCATCCTACGTTTCTCTCACAAAATGCAGGAATCTTAATTAAATCATCATTAAAAAATATAGATCATGAGTTATCCGTTACCAAAGTTTCATTTCTCAGTTGACTGGGGAGGAACAAAAATAGGTTTTACAGAAGTTTCCGGATTAGATGTAGAAACTGAAGTTATTGAGTACCGTCAGGGCGCAAGTCCGGAATACAGCAAAATCAAGATGCCGGGCATGCAGAAGTTCTCTAACATTACGATGAAAAGAGGCACTTTTAAAAGCGATAATGAATATTATGCATGGTGGAATACGGTAAAACTAAACACCATCGAAAGAAGGGATATTACCATCAAATTGCTTAATGAGGAGCACGAACCCGTGATTACTTGGAAAGTAAAAAATGCGTGGCCAACAAAAGTGCAATCAACTGATTTAAAAGCCGATGGAAACGAAGTAGCTATCGAGTCAATAGAATTGGTTCATGAAGGTTTATCTATTCAAAATGACTAGTCATGTCTAACTATTATCCACCCGTAGGCTTTCATTTTCTGGTTGAATTTAATAAACTGGGCACAAAAGAAAAAGACCATCAATTTCAATCCGTATCAGGACTTTCTGTAGATCTTGAAACGGAAGAAATTGTTGAGGGTGGCGAAAACAGATTCAAACACAAACTTCCTGTAAAGACCAAATATCCCAATTTGGTTTTAAAAAGAGGGATATTGATTGATTCTGACGTAATTGAATGGTGCCGAAAAGCATTAGAAAATTTCGAGTTTAAGCCCGTTGATTTAACTGTAAAACTCTTGAATCAAGATCGCCAGCCTTTAATGCACTGGAAAGTTATACATGCCTATCCCGTAAAATGGGCAGTGGAAGATTTCAGTGCTTTAGAAAGCAAAATTGTTGTTGAAAGCTTTGAGCTCGCTTATAATTATTTCACGCTTCATAAAAAATAATTTTATCATGCCAATTGAAATCAAAGAGCTTCACATTAAAATAAACGTGAACGAAAGCTCAAATTCGGGTGCGAAACCAGCTTCTTCATCATCAGCTACTGAAAAAGATACTGTGGCTGAATGTGTCGAGCAAGTAATGAAGATTATTGAACGAAAAAAAGAACGTTAATATGGCAGCAATTAAAGGTGAATTAAAAAAACTGAAGATCATTGCCTATAGCGATCCTCAATTCAACAATCCTATTTCGGGTATTGAAAAGTTTGTTATTTTGATGAATCCCGAAAAATATACTTTTCATTACAAAATAGAGCAAGATACAACCCATGCCGCTGGAACAAGCAGTCCTGCACCAAGATTTTCAGCAATTGCTCCAGAGGAATTAGAACTGGATTTTGTTTTTGACCGAACTGGGGTTATTGCGGGCAAAGAAAGTACCGAAAATGGTGTTATTGACGACATAGAGCATTTTAGAAAAGTAATTTTAGAATATAATGGTACACAGCATAAACCAAACTATTTAAAAATTGCTTGGGGAAGTCTTTTATTTAAAGGATCTCTCACCGAAATGACCATTGAGTATAAACTTTTCAGACCAGATGGAACGCCCATTAGAGCCATTGCAAAAGGAAAGTTTAAAGGAGTTGTTGAAGATGAATTGAGAGCAAAACAGCAAAACAATCAATCTCCAGATTTAACGCATACCAGAATTGTAAAAGCTGGCGATACGCTTCCTTTAATGTCTTTTAACATCTATGGCGATTCAAAATATTATCTCGAAGTGGCAAAAGCCAACAAGCTTATCAATTTCAGAAAATTAAAAATTGGTCAAAAAATATTCTTCCCTCCTCTACAAAAACAACAATAGATGAACAATAGCGATGTCATACAAACCAGTAAAAGTGCCGATTTAGTAACGCACAAATTGCTTATTGAGGGAACTGAGATTTCTGGTGTTTACCAAGTAATGAGCATTGTAGTTCATAACGAGGTGAACAGAATACCTATGGCACAGATTATTTTGACTGATGGAGATGCTGCCGCACGAGATTTTAAATTAAGCAATGAAGATTTGCTCATTCCGGGTAAAAAAATAGAAATTAAAGCAGGCTATCACAGCGACGAAGAAACTATTTACAAAGGAATAGTCGTAAAACATTCCATAAAAATAAAAGACAAATCGTCCCTTTTGATAGTAGAATGCAAAGACGAAGCTGTAAAACTGACTATTGGCAGAAAGAGCAAATATTTCTATGACGTAAAAGACAGTGATGCTTTTGAAGACATTATAGGCACTTACGGATTACAAAAAGATGTAGAAAGCACTAATTATAGCCACAAAGAGTTAGTGCAATACAATACTTCCGATTGGGATTTTATTGTCTCTCGTGCACAAGCCAACGGAAAATTATGTTTTGTTGAAAATGGCAAAATCTCGATAAAAAAACCAGACTTGACTTCTGAATCTGTAGAAACGGTTGCTTTTGGTGCGACTATGCTAGATTTTGATGCCGAAATTGATGCTCGAAATCAGTTTGCCAAAGTTTCATCCTACAGCTGGAATGCATCGAATCAGGAATTATTAGAAATTGAAGCCAAAGATCCTAGCGTAAGTCTAAACGGAAATTTATCTGCTTCGGATTTATCAGACATTGTAAAGCTCGAAAATTTAGAATTGCGTCACGGCGGTCATGTAACCGATACCGAATT
>Ga0160502_100442_pt1 | contig 28877 bp, 36 predicted proteins | sample DIDnMG_14_FD_108237 | JGI IMG/M metagenome (GOLD analysis project Ga0160502, IMG submission 108237) | Enriched soil microbial communities from UW Madison campus, WI, USA - DID2933_E24_Xylan MG | ecosystem: Environmental > Terrestrial > Soil > Unclassified | place: USA: Madison, Wisconsin... | reverse complement strand
TGTGTCGGCGTGCCGGAGATCGTCGCGCTGCTTGCACCGGTCGTGTAGGTCAGCCCGGCAGGCAAACCGGTGATGCTGATGGCGCTGTACGGTGCGGCGCCGCCGCTCCAGGTGAGCGTCTGGGCATAACCCGCTCCCTGTGTCGCGCTCCACGAGGTTGATGCAGTGATGACGATAGTAGGTGCACCGACGGTGATGGTCACGGTGGCCACCGACGAGGTGCCGACAGCATTGGTGGCGCTATAGCTGAATGTGTCCACGCCGCTGTAGCCAGCAACCGGCGTATAGGTGAACGCCGCGGCTCCATTGGTTGTCACGGTGCCATGCACTGCGGCAGTCGTCACCGTCAGCGATATGGGCGCACCACCCGTGATCGTGGGCGTGATGCCGTTACCGCTGCTGCCATAGGCGACCGTGGCGGTGCTGTTGGCCGTGACCGGCTTGCCGGCACCGATGTTGCCGGTGTATTGCACCGTGCTGCTAAAGCCAGCGTTGTCGGTAGAGGTTATCGAGAAATTGTAAGCGCCGACGACAGTTGGCGTACCGCTGAGAAGTCCCGTCCCCGACAGATTCAATCCTGCCGGCAAGGCTCCGCCGGTGACGGCATAGCTGTAGGGCGAGATACCGCCGGCGGTGGAAAACTGCTGGCTCAACGCGATACCGGCTTCGGGTTGTGTCAGCGACGCAGGCGTCAGAGTGAGCGTAGGGACGCTGATCGTCAGCGTGTACGTGCGGGACGTGGTGAAGGGCGTATTCGGCCCGGTCGAGCCGTCGTTCACGACTGCGATGGTGAAGTTGAACGATCCGCTCTGTGTCGGTGTGCCGGACAAGCTTGCCGTCCCTGCGTTGAAACTCAGGCCTGCGGGAAGATTGCCTGTCTGGGAAAACACGTAGGTCGGCACGCCGCCGCTGGCAGTGAATGTCTGCGAAAACGCAGTACCGACCGCTCCAGACAGGGTGCTTGCAGATGGCGCCAAGGCCAGCAGTGGCGATGCCACGGTGATGGATACCGTGGCGGTCGCAGAATCGCCGACAGCATTGCTGGCGTTGTAGGAGAAGGCGTCGGGGCCGGCATAACCCACGGTCGGCGTATACGTGAATGAACCGACGCCGACTGCCGTGACCGTGCCATGCGCTGGCGGCGATAGTACCGACAGCGATGTCGGGGTACCGCCGCTGAGCGACAGCGCAATCGACGTGTTCACTGAACCATTGTTGTAAGCCGCATTGGCCGATGAAGAGGCGGCGATCGGCGCACCCGCGCCGACCGTGCCACTAAATGCCTGCTGGCCAGTGAAATTGTTGATGTCGGTGGCGGTGATGGTGAATGAATACGATCCGGCTGTCGTTGGCGTGCCGAAGATGACGCCCGTAGCGCTTATCAGGCTCATGCCCGCCGGCAGTGCGCCGCTTGTCACCGCATACGAATAAGGCGAACTGCCGCCGGTGGCGCTGATCTGCCCGCTGGCTAGTACGCCTCGCTCCAGCGTTGCAGCCGCTTGCGATAGCGTGATTGTCGGTGCCGCTACAGTCAACGTGTAACTGCGTGTTCCGGTGGCAGCCGTACCGGTGGAACTATCGGTCGCAGTGATCGTGAAATTGAACGTGTTGGCCTGGGTTGGCGTACCAGAGATCGTCGCCGTAGCGGAACTGAAGCTTAGCCCGGACGGCAAGGTGCCGGTGAGACTATAGGCATACGGCCCCGTACCTCCACTGGCATTGAAGGTCTGACTGAAGGCAGATCCGGCGATGGCCTGCAGCGCGGTGCCGCTTGGCGCGACCACGACCGTGGGCGGTGATACGGTAATGCTGACAGTGGCGGCCGCCGAGGTGCCACCGGCATTGGTCGCTGTATAAGTGAACGAGTCCGTACCGTTGTAGCCAGGCGTAGGCGTGTACTGAATCGTCGAGCCGGAGATGCTACCGATGGTGCCATGTTGCGGACCCGACGCAATTGCGACCGAATTCACGACGCCGGTAATGGGCAGCAATTGTGAATTGGCGCTGCTGTTGTAGGCCACCGTCATAGAAACCGGTCCGGCCACCGGCGGCGGTGGCGCTGGATCGATCACCAGCGTGTAAGGCGCAAAGGTGAATGCTGGCGTTCCGCTGGTGCTGTCGGTGACCTCGAATCTGACCGAGTAGGTACCAGCGGTTCCCGCTGCCGGCGTACCCGAAATCAAGCCGGTGGAACTGATTGATAGGCCCGACGGCAGAGCAAAGCCGCTACTGACGGTGTACGCATACGGTGAGATACCGCCCGTGGTGGTCAGCTGCTGCGAGTACGCCGTGTTGACCATGCCATTGGGAAGCGCCCCCGGTGCCGTGCTCAAGGTCGCACTGCCGACGATCATCTGGTACTGCTTGGTGAGGACATTGGGTGTCGCCGATCCGTCGGTGACCCTGACGGTGAAGTTGTACGTACCCGTCGCGGTCGCGGTACCAGAGAACTGGCCTGACGAGCCCAGGCTCAAGCCAGCCGGCAAGCTGCCTGCACTGAGGACATAGGTATAAGGCCCCACGCCGCCGGTAGTGCTCAGTGATTGCGAATAGCTCTGGACGACAGTTGGGTTAGTCAATGTCGTCGGCGAGATGACCAGTGGCGAAACCGGCGCAGCGACGGTGATGTTGAAGGTCATCACCAGATTGGATGAGTCATTGGCGGTAAATGTGTCGCTAAGCTGACCGTTGCCATTATTGGAATAGGTGATGTAGTCGTTACCGTTGCCGTTGACAGTATCCCCGACGATGCTGCCGTTGGTGGGGCCGCTGACGATGCCGTTCCATCCCCCGAACGAGCAATTGTTGATGTTGAAGGTGATCTGTACTTGCTGGCCTGAGGCGACGTTTGCATTGAATGGCCCGCAAGGCGACGGCGCGGCGTGGGCCAGGTCAAGCCAGCTTGTCATCAACAGCAGAACAATTGCCGCGATCAGTGTCGCGACCATCTCCCATGCCTTCAGCACAGCACGTGCAGCAGGTAAGCTCGTGCATCTGCGCTGCCACGACCAATGTCGTGGCGCCTGAAGAATCTGGCGTACACCGTTCTCGCGGTCACTGTGAAACATGCATCCCCCTGGATGATCGTGCGTTTTCTATCAACAAAGATTCACGATGCGACACAGTCGCTGCATATTGCAAAGACCGGAAAGGTATTCATGAATGCTCCCCGAAAGGCGATGCGCCCTCCATTATTTTTTTACGGTGCAGCGCTTGCTGTCGTCCCATATTTTCGCTCGCGATTCTATGCGTTTTCTTTTAATGGGCTTGACCGTATGTCTCAGTTTTTGGGGAATTCGAGAAAAAAATTAATTAAAAATTTAATTTTTTTATTACGCTTGACGCAGCAATCTCCGCTCCATATGCTCTGCGAAATTTCTAACGATTTCCGCCACAGGCCGAAGAAAAAGAACATCGACGACGTGACGAGACGTGATGGCACGCGTCAACGTACTGCCTGGAATATCGCAAGCGACTGCAGCCGACTATCAGATGCGTTTTTCGGCGCGAATGATGCACCGTAGACGTGCAATGGCAATGTGGCCATTGCTGACTCAGGGAGAATGGAGAATGGACGAATACTACGTGGGTCAGATCATCATGACGTCCTTCGGTTTTACTCCGAAGGGATTCTTGCCATGCAATGGTCAACTCTTGCCCATAGTCCGCTATCAGGCCTTATTCGCTCTGCTCGGAACGCGTTACGGCGGCGATGGCAGGATTACTTTCGCCTTGCCCGACCTGCGCGGAAGAACACCCGTGGGTGCAGGCGTATCAAATGACTCCACCTGGCAACCACTGCCTTATGCGACCGGTACGCTGGGTGGCGCCGAAGCGGTCTCGCTCACTGAGAACCAGTTGCCTACGCATACGCATGACATCAGCGCGTCCAAGGACGTCGTCGGCGATTTGCGTACGCCAGTTGGCAATGTCCTCGCGACCAGCCCCAGCGGCAATTTTTATCACGCAGGCGATACCAACAGAGTACAGTTGGCTGCCAATGCGGTCGCCAACCGAGGCAGTCGTACCGGGCATGAAAACATGCAGCCATTTCAGGTAATCAGCTTTTGCATTGCGATCGATGGCATCTTCCCGTCGCGCACTTGAACCTCCTTCCATCTCGCCACTTTCCAGACAGGATGATCCGCTATGCCTAGCCCCACGCTTGGAGAAATTCGCTTGTTTGCCTTCAACCGGGCACCCACCGACTGGTTGCTGTGCGACGGCAGCGCCCGAGAGATCAACGAATATCCGGAATTGTTCGCGCTGATCAGCACCACCTACGGCGGCGACGGTGGACAAACGTTCGGCCTGCCCGACCTGCGGGGGCGCGTACCGGTGCATCAAGGCCAGGGCCGCAGCGACGCCGGGAACCTGAGCAATCGTTCATTGGGCGCAAAAGGTGGTAGCGAGACTGTTGCGCTGAAGGTGGCGCATATGCCCGCACATACCCATTCGTTTTCTGTCAGCCGCGATATCGCGGATGGGACCAAACCGGAAAAGAGCCTGCTAGGTAGTCCTGTCGGTGACAGGATGTATGTTGCACCGGGCAATATCGGTACTGCAGCATCGGCATCCACGGATGACACGACCACATCCATTAGCGGGGAATCTGCTCCGCACGAGAACACGATGCCCACATTGACCTTGTCTTACTGCATTTGTGCCAAGGGATATTTCCCGTCCCAATCCTAAGATCATCCTTATTGGAGTATCGCGAGCATGGCTTTTATCGGTGAAATCCAGATTTTCGGCTTCGAATATGCGCCCCCCGGGTGGTTGGCTTGCGACGGGGCGGAATTGAATATCCGTAATTACACAGCGCTGTTTTCTCTGATCAGCAACAGCTATGGCGGAGATGGCGTGACGCGGTTCCGTGTACCCAATCTGACCGGGCGAGCTGCCTGCGGACAGGGTACGGGACCGGGGCTGACGCCGCGAAAGACGGGCGATACGTTCGGGGTAAACAATGTCGCGCTGTCAGCGAAGCAGGCGCCTGCGCATAGCCATGGCCTGAATTTCTTCAGCATACAGAAGACGACCGATCCCGACAGCGGGCAAGAAATCGATCACAGGGTAACTACGCCGGAGACTGGTTACAGTCTCGCGCTGCCGGATACCAAGATTTTCGCCAAGGCAAAGGCGGATGCGAACATGCTCAATTCCATGGTCGCATTGGAAGGCGGCGCCGATTCGCACGAAAATCGTCAGCCGTTTGGTGCGTTGACATACTTCATCATGGCTCGTTCGGCCTTTGGCGGCGATGTCTTCCCGGTGTTCGACTAGAACCCATTTCATCAATAGGCGTGAGTGCGAGCAAGTTCCGTTTGGGATGAAGTGCAAGGCGCGAACAGGCACTCGCCCTATTGATACAATGCCGCAACCAAAGGGAACAGGCGTTCGCTGGACGAAACACGCGTGTCTTGTTAACAGGTTCTCTCGCCGTCAGCCCACCGTTTTATATCGCTTATTTTTGGCGACCTGATACCGGTACTGAAGATGCTCTTGATCGTATATAGGCTGATTTTAGATTTATTGCCATCATGGCTTTCTATCGCAATTAGCGTATTGTTAATCAACAGTCCGTCCACAAGGAGCTTTTGATTGATCTCGCCCTCTTTGCGCTCACTGTCGAACTCGCTTAATACGATGACTGGGCTTCCCAGATGCGCCGTGTATTCCAGGCACTGCCTTGCCATGTTCCTTAAGACGCGATAAGTATCGGATGGCACCGTCTCGGTAGTGACACTGCCGTCATAAGATGATTGCCTGCTCTTTAGTTCATCGACAGTTATGGCGCACCCGCTGGTTACTATGCAAAATAACATCGCAGGCAGAAACGCGTATTTCAATTTCAACTCCAAGTTCTTGTGAAAGCCCGTCGCTGGCCGGTGAGCGGGATTGTGCTTTCAGCCTCAATTAAATTTTGGGAAGTCAACAGTGACCATGAGCCCGCCTTCTGCAGACGTACTTAGGCATACGCTGCTGCTGTGTTGGTGAGCAACAGCTTTGACTATCGCAAGCCCAAGTCCACTCCCGCTTTGCATTTGATTGGGATCACGAAAAAATCTATCGAATACACGTTCTCTCAACTCGAGCAAAATGCCTGGTCCTGAATCTGAGATACGTAGTTGTATAGATTTATCTAATGGTCGAACATCCACCTCAATGCGTCCGCCATCAGGGCTGTACTTCACTGCATTTTCAATTAGATTGTCGATTAGCGACATTAGGCACTCCCTAATGCCTTTGATCCAGACTTCATCATGCGTGTAGAACTCAAGCTCAACCCTGCGCTCGGCAGCTAACGGCGCCAACATGGCCATACGTTCTTGTATGAGCGTCGTCAGCGGCACTGGCTCCATGACAGTGTCGATACGTGCTTCGCTGTGCATCATCACCAGCAATTGATTGACGAGACGCGCAGCACGACTATTGCCGCGGATAATTCCGGCAAGCAATTCTTGCTGAATATCGCTGCTGACATAATTCTGCAACGCCTCAACGTTGATTCGCATTGCAGCCAAGGGAGTGCGTAACTCGTGAGCAGCATCTGCAATGAAGATTCGTTCCCTTTCGGTGCTTTCCCGAACTCTGGAAAGAAATACGTTAATAGCATCCACCATTTGCTGAAGCTCTATGTGCTTTGGCAATTCCTTTAAGGGGGATATGTCTTCCGGGGTTCGCGCGGATATCTCATTCACTACTCTGCGCCAGGGGCGCATTGCGATGTGAACTGATAGCCAGGCGGGAATAAGAAGAAAAGGGATGCATACTAATAACGGCAGCAGGTAATATCCACGGGAATTGATGTATATGAAGAAATACCAGCCTGCGGCAGGGGTGATAAGCGTTACCTCCGCGTCGGAATGCCTGGACTTCAGGGTACGCCCAGTCCAGGTGCGACCTTCATACTGAAGGCTCTGAATTTCTCCATATTTCGTGTTCTTCACTCCTGCCGGAGCACCATCAGATGCATAAATTATCTCTTTATTCTTCCGAACAATTAGGCTGATTGACATTTCTGGGTCTTCACCGGCGCCATAGCCTTCCCGCAACGCCTTGCTGAAATCGTCCAGCACGTCGGTTCTATCCTGTGGACGATCATCCATGCGATCAACCAACGCAAGAATGGCTTCGTAAGTTTTGCTGCCCGATAGGATGTTGGGGCTACGCAAGCTATCCCACAGTATGCAGGTCAGAAAAATGCACCAGAGCAGCGTAAGCAGCAACATCTGGGCGATCATGATTCTCCGCACAAGGGTCGGTGCACTCAGACGACGCCAAAGATGTCGCATCATCCCTCCCCCTTTTTAAGGGGTACGGTATCAATGACATACCCCACACCTCTCACCGTTCTCACATAACCATCGCCGATTTTGCTACGCAAATTGCCCATATGCACATCGAGAGCATTGCTGATGTTTTCTTTTGCACCGAATATCCTCTCTTCCAGAAATCTCCGTGTCAGAACTCGGTCAGTGCGCAACATTAGCGTTTCAAGCAACGTATATTCGCTTGCCGTCAAATCCACATTGCGCTCGCTCACTGTCACGCGACGCGTCGGCGCATGCAGAGATAATCCTCGAACGTCTATTGCCTCATTCTGGAAACCGTAACTGCGCCGCGCTAGTGCTCTCACTCTGGCCAACAGTTCGGCGAGAACGAAGGGCTTGACGAGATAGTCGTCTGCGCCTGCGTCCAGCCCATACAGACGATCGTGCAGGGTGCCTCGGGCAGTCAGGATGATGATGGGAATCCCCTTGAAATGCTGCCGTAGGCGCGCTACCAAGCTCATGCCATCGCCATCGGGCAATCCGAGGTCGAGCAGCACGAGTTCTGGTACGCAGAGATCGAGTTGATGCAACGCATCCTCTTTGCGGCGTACCCAAATGACATCCAGGCCTTGGTCTGCGAGCGCAATACGTACGCCATTTCCGAGATCAAGGTCGTCTTCGATTAGGAGAATTTTCACGATGGTAACTTTATCGACAATAGATGAAGAACGCCTTAAGAAAAAACATGCGTAGATTGACCAGACTTGTGGCGACTGCAATTGCTTCAGCGTTTCTTCATTTTTGGCTCATGAGAACTTTAGATTGTGCGGTCAAACTGAAAACCCCGGCGCCTAAAAGCGCGCCTGCCACATTCATTTGAATCCACAAAGGCCTCTTCCATGAGAAATATCGAACTGCATGCCAAGCCCTCCCATTCAACCTCGGGTCGCAACGTGAAAAAACTGTTGCTGGGTGGCGTCTTGGCTTTATTGGTTGCTCCAGTATTGGCGGCAGAACAGCAGCAGGATAATGAACTGACTTTTGGGGGAGGGATAGACGTTGCGTCACGCTACTCCGGCTCGGATGAAAGTCGCGCCGTGGCTGCCGTGGTGCTGGATTACTCCATGGTAAATGGCTTCTTCGCCAGCACCACCCGTGGTATCGGTTACGGCAACAGTATCGGGAAGTTTGATTACAGCGCGGCGTTGAGCTATCGCGCAGGCCGTAAGGATAGAGACGTGAATAGCGACTTCATCAGCTACGGCAGCAATCACTTGCGAGGCATGGGCGACGTCAAAGGCTCAGCGGTCGGCGTGCTTGGCCTTGGGTACGCGGTGACAGACTGGCTGAATTTGCAACTGCAAGCTGAGGTCCCAATTTCTCAGCGGAACAATGGCGCGGCCCTGCATTTCGGCATCATCAGTCCGCTCTATACGTCGTCGAAAAATTCCGTGAAGCTGGGTCTGACCAGCAGTTGGGGGACTGGAAAATATATGCAGACCTACTACGGAGTGACTACATCACAGTCGGCAGCATCGGGGTTCACTCGGCATGACGCCGGCTCTGGAATTTATGCCTACTCGCTAAACATGGACTGGACGTACAGGATCAACAAAAACTGGAGCGCGGCAGCGTCGGCAGGGGTTACGCAATTGGCAGGCGATGCTCGTGATAGCCCCATTGTTCAGCGAAAGACATCGCCCACCGGCAACCTGAAAGTGACCTATAGCTTCTGATCGGCGCTGGACATGCGATTCTCGCCTGCTTGTACCGATGAGCTGCCTATCAATATGTTGGCTGCGAATCGGTCCAGATAGCCGGGAGCCGCTCGCCAGAGCAAGTGAAGGCGCAGGATGGTGTTTCGGCATTTGCGCTGTTTTATGACAATTGCATTTTGAATTGCCGCCTTTGGTAGACGGTGGAAGGTAGGTCAAATGGAGAAGGTCAAATCTGCGAGCAAATCAACAGTCACTCCTTTACACACAACCTCTACCTCCCTCAACAGGCGGATAAATACCGGTAATACCTTCAACTGGTTGCTACCCATGAAGTGAGCCGTGGTCGCGTGCCCTGTGCAGCGAGGAAGATCTCTATAAGCCTCGCTTGCCCGTATCTCTCAGATAAGCGAAGACGTCCTGCTCACAAAGGTCCATCGTGAGGAATTGATATCGCGCAAGGTATCTATCTCACAACGCCTTCATACTGTTTCCCAGCAGAATACGTTGCTGTTTTTGCAATTTTGTATCTAGCTTGGCACTTAGTTGATAGAGAAGACCTACCTGCTGCCCCCACCTGCATTGAATGTGGAAGCATATTTATGCCACAGGGAATTGGAAGCATAAGGCTGCCAAACGGCAAACTTATCGTTCCTTTTTCACAACGTGAGGCGGGAACGATAAAGCTGCCGCGCCTTGGAACGATATGTTTGCCGTATCCAGGCGTCAAATCTCTAGCGGGGACCTTGCAACCCGATTCCAAATACACTTTTTCTCGATCAAACTCGTGATCAGGGAATCATAATTTCGCCGCGTTAAGGAAGTGGAAGCATAACCTTGCCCCGGCCCGCTCGCTCAGTCTGGGCAGGCATCGCAGCTCTTCTTCGCCCTCCCAAACAGCGTAAAAGCGGATCTAGGAGACGCACGGGGTCTGTTTGATTGCCGTACAATTTACGACGGTAGGTGCGTCCAGCACTGGCGCGGCCTTCCGGCCGACGCGAACCAAATTTCCTTTTCAAATCAGGCGCTTGCTCACTACCCAGCTTCCTTCGCCGCGTTGTTCCACTGAGAGGAGGCGCACTGCTTTGCTTTGGATCACAATGTGGCTCAGTAAATAGGAGGAGCACATCATGACTGAAAAGACAGTTGTTCGCGCCCGCATTGACGAGCACATCAAAGAGCAGGCGTCTGTCGTCCTGGCAGCGATGGGCCTCACGGTATCCGATGCATTTCGCATCATGCTGACCCGAATTGCCCGCGAGAAAGCGCTCCCGTTCGAGCCACTGGTCCCGAATGAGACCACTATTGCCGCCATGCGTGAAGCCCGCGCCGGCAACGTGAAGAGCTTCGACGGCGTTGATGCACTCAGGGCGGATCTGCGTACGGAGGATTGACCGCACTGGGCAGTTCAAACGGAATTGCAAGCGCGAAGCCAAGGGGCAGCATCGGGCAACTCTCGATGCCGATCTGATGGGGGCGTGTCCAAATTTTTGTGTAAACGGGATTTCGTTTAATTCATAGAGATACGTTCACCGAACTGGATAGTAAACCGAGTCAGTGCAGCTTTCCAATCTCGAATGGGCAGCGTCCACTTTTTACTGATGTTGCGCAGGGCCAGGAAGAAGAGTTTAATCAGCGCCTCATCGCTGGGAAACGAGCGCCGGTTCTTAGATACACGGTGCGCGGCTTCGACGGCGACCTGACGCTGCAGGCGGAACGCAGCTGGTTCGTTCGCAATGAACTGTCTGCTGCTTTGGGGCAAATTGGCCAGGAGTTTTATATCGGTGTGGATACTGGCGAAGTCTCTGGTCCCAGCGCGCAATTTCTTATAGATGGATTTTTTGCCTCCGTAAGCAAATCTTTGGCTTTTTTCATCTGTGCCTGAGCATAATCGCCGATCAGCTTCGAAGCCTACGCCTCAACATCCGCCTGCAAGGCCTGCCCGTTCCACGTCTTAGCAATTTTCCCGCTGGTATCACGCTCACTGCTCACATCAGCATTGATGCTCGCAATGATCTGTTCAGCCGTCTTCCCCGTCTTGGCCTGCTGGGCAGCATCATCGGTAATCTTGATATCAGCCTGGCTAATCCCGCTCCGGGTCGTACTGCTATCGCTGCCGCTGGCATTGCCCATCCCACGCGCGCTTCCAGCAAGTCGCAGCGCCGAACCAGCCAGACTCGTCCCCATCCCCATGCTCTGGCTCTCAGCCTTGAAGTCGCTGCGGTTCTGGATATCCGATTGGGTCAGCGTTTCTGTCGTCAGGCTGTTCTTGCCATCCGCTGCGGCCTTGAACATGAGGGATATGCCATCGACGGCTACGTCTCAGTCAAATTCCTGAAGCAACCGACCAAACACTAAAGAGGAATAGATAACCACGCTGTCGCAATCGCTCTATCGTGATATTGTGTAGTGATAGACGTGGCCCTACTTATAAATATTCGACGCTGGTACATCCGCGATCGCATCTCGATCAGGGAAATCTCCCGCCGCTGGACATCTCTCAAAATACGGTTCGTCGCTATACCGCCGTCACAGCGATGAATTCAAACGCGCCGCTGTGGCGCGTACGCTGGCCCCTTACGCCTCTGTATCGCGGATTGCGCCCTTAAAACCAACTGCACCCCAAGCCCTCAACGCCGTGTGAAACGCTGGGAGCACGAAGCCGTCTTGGAACAGATGCAGCAAAGATTGGAGCAGACACCGGACGCAATGCGCATACGCCGCCGGACCGTCGAACACCCGTTTGGCACGATCAAATTCTGGATGGGCGCAACTCACTTCCTGACCAGAACAAAAGCTCGTGTGAGCACGGAGATGAGTTTGCATGTGCTGGCCTACAATATGAAGCGGATGATGAATATACTCGGCGTGGCATCGCTGTTGAAGGTAGTAAGCGCGTAAGCGCTTTAACATCTTGCTATCAACGCTCCGATTGAGCTTCATTCATGCCCGCATGAGAACGCTATCGAGACCTCTGTAATAGGTCAGTCGGCCAAGAACTGAGTAAAGTAGGCTGAGCCTCTGTTTTTACACAGCCTCGGCCAGAAGCAGACGCAGTACTGCCAAGCTAAACGCTTGGACGCTAATGAGTAAATTGGTCATAATATTTTCAAATTTGGCCAATTTGCCTTCTTCGATCCGCGGCTCAACATACCATGTCGGTTATTACAATATCAGATCTAACAGTGGCGAGAGACGTCGACAGTGTCTCTCGGCCCGTTGTGGCTCTGGGTGCAACTTCGGTTTCAAAGGACTGGGAAAATGCCAAGCACAAGCATCGTAAGGCGCAACTGCTGTACTCGGTACGCGGAATCCTTAACTGCGAAATAGAAGATGGCGTCTGGATCGTTCCGCCGCAGTGCGCCGTATGGATACCGGGAGACTTGCCTCATGCGGCGCGTGGGGCGGGTGAAACGGAATGCTATTGCCTGTTTGTTGAGCCAGGTGCCGCACCGGATCTCCCGAAAACCTGTTGCACGATTTCCGTCTCACCATTATTACGTGAGCTGTTGCTGAAGGCGGCGGGCTTTCCAGAGTCGTATTCGCTGGGGGGATGGGAAGAACGTTTGATTGCCGTATTGCTCGATGAGCTGATAGCAGCTCCAGTGGAGGACCTGCATCTGCCCATGCCGCGCGACCTGCGGCTGCGCCGGCTGGCGGAAATGATGCTGGCCGATCCCTCCGACAAGACATCGAAGGGCGATTGGGCGATGCGCATTGGCATGAGCGAGCGAAGCATGAGCCGTCTCCTGCTGCAGGAAATCGGCATGAGCTTCGGGCGTTGGCGTCGACAGCTGCATGTAATCCTTGCGCTGCAACGTTTGACCAAGGGCGAGACCGTGCAACGGGTGGCATTGGAACTGGGATACGAAAACGCCAGTGGATTCATCACAATGTTTCGCAAGGCCACCGGCAAGTCTCCCGCACGCTACCTATCGGATCGCACGGGCGGAGCGGAGCGTACGTCGGTGCCTGCAATCATGCTCCCGGATGAATTCTCATCCTGAATAGAGGAGGCTGTCTCGGCCAGGAGCGGCGAGTTCCTTCTACCCTCCGTCATGCGCCCTTACCGAGTCGCCGACATTTGGAACATGTCGTGGTGATCGTGAAAACCGGCTCGTTATCAGAGACGAAGCCCTCTTGGAATGCTACCAGCTGCAAGTGCTTGCGGAATGCAAGGTCTTCAATGAAAACAAGACGCGCTCCACAATGACAGCGCAATGTGACGTATTGGTGCTCTGGCAACTCCGGCTTGATCGCATAAAAGGCGCGCCCGCGTGCGCCTGCTGTACGAACCAGCAGGCCGGCTGTCCAAAGATCGCTGAGCGCGCGGTATACCGTCCCCTGCGCGAGGCTGTCGAGTTGCGTGCTGAGAAGGCGATATATCTGGCTGGCATCGAGACTACTTGGCGCAGCCTTCTCCAAGGTACTTAACACCCCGACACGAGCATTCGTCGGTCGTATCCCGTTGGTTTCTAAACGTTGTTCCTGTGACGATATCGACGATCCACTCGCGGCATGGCTTGTCACAACAGGCTTGCGCTTGTGCTTGCCTGCGGGAAGATTCTTGCTGCTGAATGGCGCAAGCGGGTCAACGATCTGACACGAGGTATCGTCTTGCTTCATATTGTTGATCCTTAGCTATATCGAACTTCGTCTGCCGGTCGCCACACGAAGGAGCGTGGCGCATAACGAGTCCCGCTGCCGGGACGAGTGCGGCCACCACCGCTCCGGCATCCGTCAACGCGAGCGCGCCACAGCCTATTCCCATCCTCCACCCAGCCTTGAATACGCTGACCTGTGCAGAACTTACCCGTTGATCGCCAGAGGCCATCTGCGATTTCGCATCGACCACATCGACCAGATTGGTCTGAGCGACGATCACGTCAAGGTAAGGCATGGCGAACCCCAATGAGGCGTAGCGTACCTGCGCCAAGGCACTTCCTCATTGCGAAATCAAGTCAAAATACTTTTCAGTACAGCCATCTCACGGCCATCGTTTCGATTGGCCGAATCGGATAATAATCTGGCCTGGTTTCGCTACCGCTCCCCTCCCTCTCCATTGTTAAATGCAGTATCCAAATAACAATGATTATCGTTTATGACCTCTCTCACAGCGGTTTCAAAATCCCGTCAATCAGTCGGCCTACGCGCCAAATCCATCGCCTATCCCGTTGCAGATAGGTCCTATGGAAGTCTAGGGAGGGGTATGCCTCGCACGGTATTGAGCTCGGCAGTCGCGGCGACAGTGCTCATGAGCGCGCAAAGCGCATGGGCCGCCGACTCATCCCAGGCCCGGTCTGATGCGGCCTCTCAAGAGCAGGTCTCCTTGCCGCCCGTCACCGTGACGGGTCGCTCGGATGCGGCGACCACCGAAGGTAGCGGCTCCTACACCACAGGCACGACGGCGGCAGCCACGCGCCTGCCGCTATCGCTGCAGGAAACACCGCAGTCGGTGACGGTGGTCACGCGCCAGCGCATGGACGACCAGCAATTGAATTCGGTGCAGAGCGTGCTGGATAACACGCCGGGGATCACGTCTTACCAATCCGATAGCGAAAGGACCAGTTTCTATTCACGTGGCTTGTTGATCAACAACGTTCAGTACGACGGTATACCCACTGTCCTTGGCAACACCGTCAACGGGAGCGGGATCAGCGCTATCGATACCTCGTTCTACGACCGCGTCGAAGTAGTGCGTGGCGGTTCCGGCTTACTCACCGGAACCGGCACTCCCTCGGCGGCCATCAACCTCGTGCGCAAAAAACCGACCCAAGACTTCTCGGCATCGGCCTCGCTCAGCGCGGGGAGCTGGGATACTCGCCGTGGAACGGCCGACATCTCGACGCCTCTGACTGCGGACGGTCGCATTCGCGCACGCGTGGTCGCAACCGATCAGGAGGGGCACTCGTACATGAATGGCTACAAGCCTGAGAAGAAATCGTTCTACGGCATTGTCGAGGCGGACCTGACTCCAAGAACGACAGTGAGCCTGGGCTATGACTACCAAGACCTCACGTCCACGGGACCCACCTGGGGCGGTCTGCCGCTATGGTTCAGCAACGGTACGCAGGCCAGCTACTCCCCCTCCCAAAGCTACGCGCAAGACTGGAGCCATTGGAATAACACCATCAAAACGGCCTTTGCCGAAATCGATCACCGATTCGACAATGGCTGGAAACTGCGTGCTATCGCCAACCAGTACCGAACCGGCTACAACGCCGAACTGCTTGGTCTGGTCGGTCGTCCCGATGCCACCACCGGATTGGGCTTCTTTCCCAACGGCGCATATCCGGTCGCGCTCGCGTCTAACGGTCGCAGCCGTCAAAATACCTTCGATGTGATGGCGAGCGGCCCCTTTGAACTGCTAGGCCGTCAACATGAGCTGGTGGTGGGCGCCACGACTTCGCGCCGCACGTCCGAGCAGAATGATATTGCGCCGTTCTATGCCGGGTTTAGTCCCGTCAATATCCATGACCTGACTCCCCCCTTTGCCCGCCCTGACTTCGCGGCGATGAATTGGGCACGGACCAACACCGAAATCAAACAAAGCGGTGTCTATAGCGCAGCCCGGTTGTCGCTGGCCCAACCGCTGAAACTCATCGTTGGCGGGCGCTTGAGCAACTATGAAATTGACGATAGCGTCAGCGGTTCGGCAATGCACTACAAGAAGAACAGTGTATTCACTCCCTATGCGGGCTTGGTCTACGACATCAATAACATCTATTCGACCTACGTCAGCTACTCGCGCATCTTCAATCCGCAGACCGACTACCAGGATAGCAAGGGCAACGTACTCACCCCGGCCACCGGGAAAACCACGGAAATCGGTGTCAAGGGTGCGTATATGGAAGGACGTCTGAATGCTTCGGTGGCCGTGTTCGAGACCCAGCTGGACAACGCTGCTCAAATAGCCGCCGGCGCCTTTACGCCAGGCGGCGCCCAAGCCTACACAGGCGTGGATGGCACGAAGTCACGCGGTATCGAAGTGGATCTGCTGGGGGAACTGGCACGCGACTGGAACATCTACGCCGGCCTCTCCCACTTCACGGCGCAGGATGGCCATGGCGTACGCTTGAATTCCCAGATACCCCGCACCACGGCGCAGCTTTTCACCACCTACCAGTTGCCCGGAGAGTGGAGCAAGCTGACGCTGGGTGGCGGCGTCAGGTGGCAGAGCCGCTTCTACGAAGCGTCCAACACCGGCACCAGTACGCTGGGTGGAGAGCAGGCTTCTTACGCCCTGGCGTCCCTGATGGCGCGTTACGCCGTCTCGACGAAGACCACCGTGACGGTCAACGTCAACAACCTGTTCGACAAGAAGTACGCATTGCAGAAGGGCGATTTCGATACCGTGACGTATGGCGCACCACGCAACGCGATGGTGATGCTTGCCTACAAATATTGATCTTCCCGGAGACGCGCGCTCGTCGTCCGTCAGACAAGCGCAACCATTGAGCTCTTCATCATCGAGAAAACTTCCATGTCCCAACAGACCTCCCCCTCCTTCGCCCCAAACGAGGCCATGCGCCATCCGGACAAAACGGCTTTGTTCTGGTTGACCACAGCCGTTGGTGCCGTGCTGTTCGTGACCTTCCAGTTGTTCTTCTACGTCAATGACTTTGTCAGAGCGCATGGAGCAACACCGTCCATCACATTCGAGACCAATGTCCTGTGGATGTTTTCTGCGTACTACGGCTGCTGGATCGTCACGGTGCTTCTCGCATTGACCGGAACCCGCAAGGCACAGTGGCTTAACTTGGTCCTGGGCACCCTGATTGTCGTTCTCAATACCCTGGGCGGAATCTCCGACGGCTTGCGCGATGGCTGGCATGTCGCCTTCTCAGCCGTATTTTTCATTTCATTGCCGGGTGTGTTCGCCATTGTGGCCACCTGGCGCAACATCACACGCAAAGGAAACAGTCATGTCGATGAATAGTTCTAACTTCCCTTATGTCTGGATGAATCTTACGCAAGAACCCGGACATGATCACGAGAAGGATTACGCCGAATTTGAGGCCAATCTGCAGCGAGGAGAACCCTTCGTCATCTTGAGCGACACCGCACCTAACGAAGAGCACGAGCACTCGCCGGAGGAAAAGAAACGTACTTCACTTTGGATGAAAAAGAACAAACGCGAATTGCGACGACTGGTACTTGCGATGATCCTGGTCGAACCCAACTCAACCAAACGTCTTGGTTTCAAGGCCTTTTCGGTCGTTTTTGCCAAGTTCTGGGGCTATCCTTTGCTTCTCGCAGCCTCACGAGAGGAGGCCGAGGAAATGGCACGAAAACTACTATTAAAAAGAGGGGCGGAAACCTAATACTGACTCAGGATAGCATTTTCTCGGAGCTCTCCATTTCAGCTATGAACACGTCTTGATTCGAAGGACGTTGGGACAAGTTCGTTAGGGCATTAAGGTCCGCTATCGGCAAAAGCAGCCACGCGCCAAACCGCCATCAGCAAAGCGTCCATTGCCAAATTGCGGTCAATACGCGAGCCCATCGACCAGCCAATCACCTGGCGTGAGAACAGGTCGAGTACCACGGCCAGATACAGCCAACCCTCGTTGCATATTTCAGAGGCTCGTGGACACTTAGTTCGGTTTGAGTTGGGCACGCAAACCGGAACGAACTGGACAGAGCGGTGGCAACCTGGACAGTACGATGCACCCAAAGTCCGTTATTGGCCGATAGCGGAAATCCCAGACATGGAAGTTAGGGCCTCTTGCTTTTAGGTTAGCGCATACGCAGGTAGTAGCTGCCTTGATAGTTCTTATCGATGTTCTCCTTTGAGTCATACTCAAAGTTGATCGGAGGCAGTTCTTGAAATGAAAAATGCTCCTTTGAGGCCATTAGCCTTTCACGAAAATCCATCTCCAGCTCGTGGAGAATTCCAACATCGGAATGCTTTGGGACATTCGCATCATTGACAAAAAATATCCAGATAGCGACCCAAGCATCGCCCTTGATAATCTGGAAGTCGTTGAGGAGAAGCGCTTTTTTCTTCATCGCTTCAAACGTTCTTATCATCGCCTGTTCGAGCGCAGCATGCGGGGGATATTGGGTAATGGTAGGTGAGCTCATGGCTTAATCGTAGCCGATGTCGTCCGCTTCTGGCCGATAGCAGTCCTAAACGCGGTGTGATTGGATTTATTTTACTCGCCTGGCAGTCCTCATCCCCGAAAACGGTTCTAGTCGGCTGTCGAGTTTCAGGAAAAACGCAAGCGAAAGCCCGCCTCTTGCGGGCTTTCTCCATTTCCGGCCTCCCGTTTTTTGTATCTTGCATTGCTGCAAACAAATTTCTAGCCAGCAAAAAGTAACTCGACTCGATCCCTTCGAGTCAGACGACCTTGCTCCAGACGCTTGGCCTTCGGTACCAGCACCAGTATTACGGCACATTTCATTTATATCTGTAGGGCCACTACTGGCTGACTGCGGGCTTCTTAGATGGATAGGCTATCGGCGCTGAGTAGTTTTATGGTCTTCCAGCTGTCCAGCTCGACTGAACTAGAAACGTTCACGTCGCCGAACTAAGTGTCCACCATCACTGAAATACGCACTCGTGGGTGCGGATAGTAAGCGTCAAGCCATCACCGTCTGGACGTAATTGACGCGAGACTCCAGAGTAGTTCCCGCTATTTTTTGGTGGGAATTACAATGGACACAGCGCTCAAACAGGGCACGCGCAAAGGGCGCCCGAACTATTCAATGGACTTCAAGCGGCGCCTGGCCGTCGCGGCTTGCGCGCCGAATGTTTCGGTGTCGAAGCTGGCGTTGGAGCACGAAGTCAACGCGAACATGGTCTTTAAATGGCGTCGCCAGTACCGCGCCGGATTGCTTGCCGTTGAAGCCGGGACGACATTCCTGCCGGTCGCGGTGAAGATGGTGCCGGCAGGTGAGCCGTCTCCGGTAACGACTGAAGCGTCTAGGCCCGAGGCCAGCGGCGGTACCATTGAAATCGTGATTAGCGATGCCGTCGTGCGAGTACAGGGTAAGGTCGATGCCAAGCTCTTGCGCACAGTTGTCCAGAGCTTGCGCCTATGATGGGCCTGCCGGCGGGTACACGCATCTGGATTGCGGCCGGCGTGACCGACATGCGCTCGGGGTTCAACGGCTTGGCAGCAAAAGTAGAGACGGCTCTGAAAGAAGACCCATATAGTGGCCACGTATTCGTGTTCCGGGGCCGGCGCGGCGACCTGGTGAAGGTGCTGTGGTGGACTGGCGATGGCCTATGCCTCCTGTGCAAACGGCTTGAGCGCGGACGCTTCGTCTGGCCCCAGGCTAGTGAGGGCACCGTGACGCTGACGCAGGCTCAGCTCTCGATGCTATTGGAAGGAATCGACTGGCGCCGGCCCGACCGCACCTGGCGCCCACAGTCAGCCTTGTAAACGTGGCACGACCCGCGAAAACTGGGACGCATGCTTGATGCCGCGCACCTGCCCGACGATATCGCTGCCTCGAAGGCGATGCTGCTGGCCAGCGAAGCGCGCGTGGCGCACCTGGCCGTGAACGGATGGGGAAAGAAGTAGATTTCAAGACGACCACGGAACTACGCTTACGGCATAGTGGACATCCATTACAGTGCAAACTGGACACTAATTTCGCTCTAAATTGGACAGATTGAAGCGGTCCTGAGTGGGCAGCGGCACGGGGATAACTTTGATGCCTGCCAGATTTTGGAAGCGTAAAGCCAGCATCTTCTGAGCTATTTCTCTGCAGCCCAAGGACGAGCGGACTCTGCGTGGCGCGGGACGGCGCATTTGGCGAGTGTCGTGGCGTGTTCTGCATATCAATAGGGGGGGATTCATCCTACACTTCTCGTACACCTCAAGGAATGGTGCAACCCGGTTCCCCAACCTCTCATGGAGTTTTCAAATGTCCAATCAAGTAGCCCTGATTACTGGCGGCGCCACTGGCATCGGCAAGGCTGTCGCCCTCAAGCTCGCAGCGCGGGGCGTAACCGTCGTCATGAGCGGCCGACGGGCCGAAGTCGGCAAGTCAGCTGTCGCGGAAGTGGCCGCCGTCGCCCGTGAGGGCGCGCAAGTGCGCTTCGTCCAGAACGACGTCGCGGACGAAACTGCCGTCAAGTCGATGATTGACGGAATCGTGGCCGAATTTGGCCGTCTCGACATGGCTGTCAACAATGCCGGCCTGTCCAACGAAACCGGCACGCTCCTGGAATCGAGCAGCGACAACTATCGCGCCATGGTTGACACCAACGTCATGGGTGTCTACTTCAGCATGAAGCACGAACTGGCCCAAATGGTGAAGCAAGGCAATGGCGCCATCGTGAACCTTGCCTCCATCGCCGGGCTGAACGGCATCGCTTGGGCGGGGCCGTACAGTTCCACCAAGCACGCTGTCGTCGGCCTGACCAAGTCGTCCGCCCTCGACCATGCCACTCAAGGCATTCGCGTGAACGGTGTGGCTCCTGGCGCCATCAAGACAGACATAATTGCCGCCCAGCTCGAAGGCGGCGACCCGAACTACAACGAAACCAGCATATCTGCGATGCACCCTATGAATCGTCTTGGGCGTCCTGAAGAAGTGGCGAACGCAATCTGTTGGCTGCTCTCCGACGAAGCAAGCTTTGTCACCGGGCACGTGCTGAACGTGGACGGCGGCTTCCAGGCGAAGTAGAGTCGATGGACAGCACCCTATCCGACAAGCTTAAGGTCCCCGCTACGCTGTGGGAGGGCTTGAAGCGGGCGGGAGTCGACCGAGCCGAGGTCGTCCGCCGCGCAAGCTTGCCGCTCAGCGTGCTGAAGGACGATGCGCCGGTCACGACCGCTCAGTTCTTTGCGTTGTGGCGCGCTATTGAATCGGTCAGCGGCGACCCCGCAATCGGCTTGCGGATCGCTACGTCCCTGGACGAGTCGGTGATGCCACTTGCCTTTGTTGCGGGGTATCACGCTCGTGACTTCCGGGATGCGCTCACTCGAGTCGCTCGCTTCAAGCGGCTCTGCGCTCCTGAACAAGTTTCGCTTACGGAGACGAATGAGCAGAGCGACCTCGTCATTCACTGGCCACACGCCGGAGCATCCGCAGCCCCATCATCCATGGTCGATGCGACCATGGTGTCCTTAGTTGAGATGGGCCGCAGAGGAACCGGCGAACGACTTGTGCCTCGCAATCTTGAGCTCACGCGCCCGGCAGCTTCTCGATCAGCGCTCGATCGGTACTTTGGCTGTCCGATTCAATTCGGCGCCACCGTGGACCGCATCAGCTTTCTCCGTGAAGACCTGAGCAAGCTGTTCGTCAGCTACAACAAGGAACTCTTGGAGGTCCTGGCCCCCGAGCTTGACCGGCGCTTGGCGTATCAGGAGACCAACTCGGTGGCGGAACAGACCAAGTGGGCCCTTCGCCGGCGACTGACGGCGGGCCGTCCGGACATCCGTTCGGTCGCGGCCGAGCTTGCCATGAGTGAGCGGTCCTTGCAAAGACGGCTGACTGACGAAGGCGTGAACTTCCAGGTCCTGGTTAGCGAGACCCGCCACAAGCTCGCACTTGAGTATTTGGCAGACCCGTCTTTGACTCTTATTGAGGTGGCGTTCATGCTGGGTTACGAAGACCAAAACTCATTCTTCCGTGCATTCAAGCAGTGGGAGAACCAGACACCGCTAGGCTGGCGCACCGCCAACATAGTGCCTGCAACTAGAACTGAGGAAACCCGATGATTGCTGCTGATGCTTCGACTTCTCTGCAGGTTGCCGTGCGCGAGTATTTCAGTGGCGAACAGAGCGAGATGATTTTCATCCTTGCAGGTTCGCTCCTGTTCGGTTCATTGGCGGCCTGGCTGTGGCTGTCCACGCGCTCCGGGTTCACGACTGCGTTTATGGTGACTGTGCTGGCTTCTGCCGTGCTGTTGTCCAGTACCGCTGCCTCTCTGCTCGTTCGAGATGCCCAACTATCGCGCTCGCTCGAGAAGGGCATCGGCTCATCTCAACACTCCGTCGTGGTGTCGGGCGAGCGCGCTCGAATAGAGTCGGTCGTATCGAAGTATCGTTACTACCGCATCGGTGCCGCAGCGTTTGCAGCAGTCAGCCTATTGGGCCTGTTGCTCACCCATCGTAGCTGGGTGCATGGTGCCGCTGCTGGCCTGCTGCTCCTGGTTGTGGCCCAAGTGCTTATCGACCACTTTTCTGAGCATAGAGCGAGACTATACCTGACGCACCTGTCAGCGGGCCCGATTCTCGATCCGACACGCACCGATTAGCGGAGCCGCTGGTTGTCGCTGCCGAGATGGACCAGCCGGCCTTGCATGCACTATCTGAGCGCCGCTACGAATATGCCGAATGGAAGGTAGTTAGGGCCGGTGTCGACTACCACGTCGAGGTCGACGGACATTACTATTCGGAGCCAAGCCGGCATGCGCGCGCCGAGGTCAACGTCCGCGTGACCAAGACGACCGTCGAGCTGTTCCAGCGTGGCCAGCGGGTCGCCAGCCATGTCTACTATAGTAAAGACAGAACTCTCTAGACACTGAACAGCGCCGACGCCAAGATAGTCCCCGCTAAAATTTGGTGAGGACTATGCTGGAGAGTGAAGTTGAACACGGCAAGCGTCGACGCAGCACGAACTATCCGCTGGATTTCAAGCGCAAGCTGGCGCAGGAGGCATGCGAGCCCGGCGTGTCGGTCTCGCAGCTGGCTCTGCAGTATGGCCTGAATACAAATGTGGTGTTCAAATGGCGGCGCCAATTGCGCGCTGGCCTGCTCGATCAAGCAAAGCTGGTGCCGGTGGCATTGCTCCCGATTGCGCCGGCGCAACCAGGTGTGAGCCATCAGCGCTGCGAAGGCGTGATCCAAATCGGGCTGGGCAAAGCCACGATACGTATTGAAGGACATCCCGATCCAGCAACGCTGGCAGTAGTCCTGGAAGGGTTGCGCGGATAATCGGTCTGCCCGCAGGAACCCGCGTCTGGCTGGCGGCCGGCGTCACCGACATGCGCTCGGGTTTCAATGGCCTGGACTTGAAGGTGGAGACAGCCTTGAGCGAAGACCCGTACAGCGGCCATGTATTTGTGTTCCGTGGCCGACGTGGCGATTTGACCAAGGTGCTCTGGTAGACTGGCGATGGTCTGTATCTGCTGTGCAAACGGCTCGAGCGCGATCGCTTCGTCTGGCCACAGGCCAGCGAGGACGCGGTGATGCTGACGCAGGCACAGCTTTCAATGCTATTGGAAGGCATCGACTGGCTTCCCCGAGCGCACCTGGCGTCCGCAATCGGCCTTGTAAACGTCGCACACCACGCGTAAACTGGGCCGTATGTTTAGCGCTGCCGACCTACCCGACGATATCGCTGCTTTGAAAGCGATGCTACTGGCACGCGACACGCAACTGGCGGCCAGCGAGGTGGCGTTACAGGCCAGCGAAGCGCGCGTAGCGCACCTATCCGCTGAGCTATTGACCCGCACCGCCGAAATCGAGCACCTGAAACTCGTGCTGGCCAAGCTGCGGCGCATTCAGTTCGGCCGCCGCTCCGAGAAGCTCGACCAGCAAATCGAACAGCTGGAGCTCAAGCTCGAAGACCTGGAAGCCGAAGAAGCAGTGGCCGAAGCACAGGCCCCTGTGGAGATCTCGCCACGCAAAAAGGCCGAGCGCAAGCCATTGCCTGCGTACCTGCCGCGCGAAGAACGTGTGCGGCGTCCAGTCCTGGATGCCTGCCCGGATTGCAATGGCAAACTCAAACTGCTGGGCGAAGACGTGTCGGAGCAGCTGGAGTATGTGCCGGCGAGCTTCCGCGTCATCCGCCACGTGCGCCCGAAGTTGGCTTGCGCCTGCTGCGATCGAATCGTGCAGGCACCGGCGGCCAGCCGTCCCATCGAACGTGGGATGCCTGGCCCGGGCTTGCTGGCCCACGTGCTGGTAGCGAAGTATGCAGACCACATGCCCTTGTATCGCCAGAGCGTGATCTATGCACGCGAGGGCGTAGAGCTGGAGCGCTCGCTGCTGGCCAGCTGGGTAGGCGCGGCCAGCGCGCTGCTGCGGCCCTTATCAGCTGCATTTCTTTCTCAGTTCTGCCCATCAGTTGGGCATCCAACGGACATTCGCAGCGAATCCAGTCCTTTCCAATCTGGGCATATACGTAGCCGAGATCGAAAGGGTCATACTTCACGGGAACCTTGGTGTTGGCCAAAGCAGCGTCCCGGAATTTGGGATTGAAATAGAAATTTGGTCCTATCTTTACCCCGCGACCATGAGTAATTCGCCTGACACCTCCTCGTACGTCCGGCAAACAAATGATGGCCAGCTCTTCGGACTCCGTAATCATTCTCAGATGCCGTACCCCTGTTACCCGAAGACTGTGCTCAAAGGCTTCACGGGGCGTGACTCCAAGTTGGCTGTGCTCTAGCCTGGAATAGGTATTTTCGATGTAATCTTCGAACGACGTCGCAATCTCCGGAAGCGTCCACACAGCAGTCTTGCGAGGATCATGTGTCGACGACGTAGATCGCGGCTTTTGAAGAGGCAGATTATTACCTCTCAATTGATGAAAGAGCTGCTGATTAGCGATTCCGAAAAACCGTTCAATAACAGACCCATATCGCCCTTTTGCGGTAGGACGGGTCTTCTTTGAAACTTGCAAACAAGCCAGGAGCATTTCCCAGTACCCACTCTCGAATTCGCTACCCTTATCTGTGATGATCGTATCTGGGACGCGTCGATGCCGACGGATGCACTCCCTCATTAAAAGCATGCAGGTGCGGTAGCTGGGACGCTCATAAGTAATCACGAATGCCAATACCATAAGCTAGTTCTTTCAGTATCTCCATGCGCTTTATTGCCGAGTTCATGTCTGATGCGGATGCACTGAGAAGTCGCCGCTGGACTTCATCAGCAGAATCAGCGACGGCAACCAGCTCTCCCGAAATATGACCATCGCTAATCAAACTTTGAATATCAGACAACGGCATGCTCAAAATGGGGCCGCTTACAGGCTTAATGAATACGGATTCCGCGCCAGCGTTGACCACTTCCCACGGCTCACCATCCCAAAGCAGTTTCTGACCCGCCTCGAGCGTAAGGGTCCGAATCGCAGGTAGATTTGCGCCCGTCGTTCGCGGCGCATCGGCTATCTGGCTATACGCGGCCATGACTCGCTCGTCTCGAAAGACTCTCGTGAAGCGCGCCTCAGAAACAGAATCGATTTGCCAGTTAAAGAAGAGCTTTCTGTCAGCGATAAGTTTGTAAATTGCTCCCGACCTGATGCCATCAAAATTGCTAATCAAGTCCTTCAGGAGAATCGAGTTGCAGCTACCAAAGGAATCGAGTATTTCTCGCTCCATCTTCGGCGAAACTGACGGGGCGTCCACATCGATAAAGTCAGAGAGGAACTGGATGTTTCCCAGAAATATCTGATTGACACTAGTATCGACCCACACCGAAAAATTCAAGCCGTATCTCGCGGCAAACTCCTCTCCCGGAGGGCATCGCCACTTCTGATCTGAGTAAGAATAGACATTTGACTCCCTGATCTTCTGATGCAACCAGGACTCAGTCTTACACTCGACCCATCCAATGAAGTTCTCCGCAATGACGAAGAAATCGGGGGTGGTGTTGTAACCACGTCGCACACCATTGCCATCAATATGGGACAGACGAATCTTCGGACACTGGTCGTAGAATTCATAAACCTCTTCGTGGTGCTCCCAAAGAATGATTGCCGGCAACTCACAGGTGTGGCTTTCCGCCTGAATCACGCAACCCATCTTTTTGCTGGCGTATCGGCAGGCAACATTCCCTGATCCACTTTGCACCCGCCGACTCGGCTGCTCGCTACGAATACGTTCCACCACGGCGCGCGCCTGCTGACTTAAGCCGCGACGAATCATCAGTGCTTCAAGTTTCTCTTGCGTAAGCATATTCCCTGCCTTGGGGCGACTCGCCGTCACCCAATGTTATTTACTCTATCCACGTCCATGCGTAGCTATTTCCCGGTGACACGCATGAATCTGGCACTCGTAAATTCATAGTATTTGGTAGGATTCTCTTGGCAAGCGAAAATTGAATTAAATGTATAAGTAACTGATTTATATGAATAACATCAAGAAAGGACGACCTTTCCGAGGACGTTTCGAGGCGACGAGAATCAAGATTTGGACCTTGGCGGCCTATGAGGAAGCGAATCGGCGAGAAAAATCCGTGCAGGAGCTGCTAGGCTACGATGGCCAATGGCACGGCATGTGGATTCGATATTGCCGTGGGGTTGTTGCGCCTTCTGAATCAAGGCTCAACAGAATTGAGAAAGTACTTCCAGGAACAGCGCAGTATTACCGCTCACCAATATGGAGCTTGTATTCACCTCGGCACTTCGATGAGGACGATCTCGAACGCTACATCGACAAGCTAGCAGGTCACTTTAAGTCGAAACTACGCTGGGATTTTGAGGATTACGACGAACTGCCGCCCTGGCTGAATTCGATTGAAGAAGAATTGGCAGACCTAGACGAAGACAATGACTTTGAGCCGGATATAGTTTTCTACTATCGCGAACTGATAGAAGACATTCTGTTGAAGATTCCTGATCGGAAGTTGGGGATGAGCGCCCTGAACACATTGTTTTTGATGCTTCAAGAGAAAATACTACGACGCGACATCGGTGGGGTGGAGACGATAAGTATCGCGTGGACAATGGCCGAGCGACGACGACGCCTCCACCCACTACTAAGACATATACCTATCGATGCATTTCATCGAGCACTCATTCCCGTAACAGATCTTCTTTCCTGGACAATGGAGGACGATAGGAACCTGTCGCTATTCGAAATGGAACGATCAGACTCTGCTTGGGAAAGCCTATTCGCACACCTTTCTCAACACGCCTCTTGGCTGCCTACCGCGCAAGAATATGATCTCGTTCCACCATCTCCATATTAGATCAGAGCGAGAGGCTCGCCGACTGCATGAGAGGCGAGCCCACATTCACGTCCATCTGGAACGTGACAATGTGAGCACCCTCTGTATCCCGCTCCTTGAGCAGCAATTCAACAATCTTCTTAAAATGCATTTCCAACAGCTCGCTCGCCCAGGAGCTTTCCATCGATTCTGATAGCAACCGAATTGTGTGTGTTTTAAGGTCGACCTCTAAGCGGCAAGTGCTCGCGGAAAAATCACGACGCACGACCTCTACCACCGCCTTACTCCCTCTGCGCAGAACACATTCCTGAAAGCGCTGAGTTGCCACTTCGATCTCACGCGCACGGTAGACGCAGTGTTGATCAATTTCAAAAAGCGGACGATAAATTTCAGGTACGAGAAATTGCTGAATCAGAGTCATGTCTGGCCTTCGAATGATCATGGTGCTCCGTGGCACCTCATGACTTAGTTATAGCCGCATTATGGCTGAACGCAATTTCTCAATTCATCAACGCCGAACGTTGAATCATCAACTATTCATCACGCTTTGACGGTGGACGACCTCGACGAGGTGCAGGTTGTTCTGCCGTCGCCTGGAGCTCTTCTTCGTAGATTTGGAAAAGGTCCAGCAAGGAATGATTGAGTGCTGTCGCGATCTTCTGCAAGGTCGTGAAAGATGGATCTTTATGGGCCAGCTCAATGGAGCTGACATAGCTACGCTCCAGGCCGGCTTCAAATGCCAGGTCTTCTTGAGTGATAGCGGCCTGAATCCTAAGACGACGGACGGCACGTCCCAGGGCCTTCCTAAACTTCAAATCCACGGCACGCCTTAATTCTGTCAAAAGACAGAATTTCGCGTTTATAATTTGTTTTGTATTCGTACTATAGAAGTCATATATGAGCGACGACATATTCATCAAAATGCTCATCACTCATGATTTCTCTCACCCAGAAAAAGACATAAAGGAAGTTTGGATGAAAGCTGGAAAGGCAATCTGGATCTTGGCCATATTCATGTGCTCAGCACTGTCCGCATGTGGCAAGACTCCATCCGAAGAGGCGAAGTCGCTGGCCTACTATAAAGAGCACGCCACAGAGGCCGATACGGTGGCAGCTAAGTGCAAGAACATGCAAGACAATGAGGTTAGCCGAATGACACCAGCGCAACGACTGGAGTGGGCAGGAACGCCTCAAGGAATAAATTGCAAGAATGCATCTAAGGCACGCTCAGAGAACCAATACGACCAATACCAAGAACGTATGCGCCAACAGGCGGATAAATACCGCTAATACCTTCAACTGGTTCCTGCCCATGAAGTAAGCCGTGGTCACGCGCCCTGTGCAGCGAGGAAGATCTCTATAAGCCTCGCTTGCCCGTATCTCTCAGATATGCGAAGACGTCCTCCTCACAAAGGTCCGTCGTGAGGAATTGATATCGCGCAAGGTATCTATCTCACAACGCCTTCATACTGTTTCCCAGCAGAATACGTTGCTGTTTTTGCAATTTCGTATCTAGCTTGGCACTTAGTTGATAGAGAAGACCTACCCGCTGCCACCCCCACCTGCATTGAATGTGGAAGCATATTTATGCCACAGGGAATTGGAAGCATAAGGCTGCCAAACGGCAAACTTATCCTTCCTTTTTCACAACGGGATGTATTGAAAGGGAAATTTGGCGCGGCTGGCGGGGATCGAACCCACGACCCTTGGCTTCGGAGGCCAATACTCTATCCACTGAGCTACAGCCGCATACCCCTGATTGACGCAGCCTTTGATTATTGCACGCGGCAAGCATCCAAACAAACAAAGCCCTGGCGCTCAGCCATCACAGGATGCAGCAGACACTTTCGTTACGGTCAGCGACAACCCCACACCACGCAAAAATGCGTCGGTGCTGGCGCCACCTACGCCAATGAGATCAAAGCCACCGTCATTCAGAATCCAGTTGCGGATCAGCCCATCAAAAAGGGCATGCAGGCTAATGGCCGCGTCCACCGCCGACATCGACAGCACCACCCCTTGCG